>ERZ1026792.15-NODE-15-length-229666-cov-7.303282_pt1 | contig 229666 bp, 202 predicted proteins | sample MGYA00520884_ERZ1026792 | MGnify/ENA primary metagenome ERZ1026792 (study PRJEB33270, sample SAMEA104284473) | anaerobic digester metagenome | biome: Anaerobic digester microbiome; feature: mesophilic sludge digester; material: Anaerobic digester biomass | place...
TCCCGGATCAGAGGACGGTCCGGATCGTACGAGAACGACACGTCGGCGAACTCCACCCGGCCCTCTACCGTGCCCTCGATCTCGGCAGGCACGACCGCGTCGGGAGACTCCTCGTCGACGTCGAGCAGGGCGAACACCCGCTCGATCGACGCCACGCCCGACTGGAACACGTTGGCCATCGCCGCCACCTGGGTGAGCGGCTGGGTGAACTGGCGCGAGTACTGGATGAACGCCTGCACGTCGCCGAGGCTCATCGTGCCCGAGGCCACCCGCAGGCCGCCGATCACCGCGATCGCCACGAAGTTGAGGTTGCCGAGGAACATCATCGACGGCTGGATGATGCCCGAGATGAACTGCGCTCCGAAGCTGGCTTTGAACAGCTCCTCGTTGACCTCGTTGAAGCGCTGCTCGGTGACGGCCTGGCGCCCGAACACCTTGACGAGTGCGTGGCCGGTAAAGGCCTCCTCCACGTGGGAGTTCAGCTCGCCGGTGTGCTTCCACTGGGCGATGAAGCGCGTCTTGGACCGGGCAGCGATGAACTTGGTGAGAAACAGCGCGCTGGGGATCGTGATCAACGCCACCAGTGCCAGGAGCGGCGAGATGATGAACATCATCACCAGCACCCCCACGATGGTGAACAGTGATGTCAGCATCTGGCCGAGCGTTTGCTGCAGGCTCTGGGCCACGTTGTCGATGTCGTTGGTCACCCGGCTGAGCAGGTCGCCGCGGGGCTGACGATCGACGTAGCTGAGGGGCAACCGGTTGATCTTCTCCTCGACGTCGGTGCGGATGCGCGACATGGTGCGTTGCACCACGCCGGCGAGGATGTAGTTCTGGGCGTAGGACAGCACCCAGGCCACCACGTACAGGCCCACGGCGAGCAACAAGATGTTGTGCAGTCGGGTGAAGTCGATGCCGGTGCCTCCCCGGAGGCCCTCGAAGATGACATCGGTACCCCGACCGAGCACCTTGGGGCCGATGACGGTGAGCGTGACGCTGACGATCGCCACCACGATGACGATGATCGCACCCATGCGTTCGGGCCGCATCAAACCGGCCAAGCGCTTGACCGACCCGGTCAGGTCCTGAGGTTTCTCGGCCGGCATGCCCGCCGCTGCGGCCCGGTTGGGGCCGTGGGTGGCGGACGCCCGGGCATCGGCGGCCACCTTTTTGGCGTCGGCCGCCGACCCGGTCTCCGCTTCGCTTTCCAGGGCAGCCAGGTGTCCGTTGGGGTCCTTGCCGTTGCCGTTGCCGTTGCCGGAGGCGTCGCTCATGCCGGCTCCTCCACCCGCTGAGACTCCACGATCTCCTGGTAGGTGGGACAACTCTCGACCAGCTGTTCGTGGGTTCCCAGCCCCACCTGTTCGCCGTCCTCCAGTACGAGGATCTGGTCGGCGGTGCGGATCGAGGACACCCGCTGACCGACGATCACCACGGTGGCATCCCGGGTCCAGGGCACCAGCGCCTCGCGCAGCCGTGCGTCGGTGGCCAGGTCGAGGGCCGAGAACGAGTCGTCGAACAGGTAGATGCCCGGCTTGCGCACCAGCGCCCGGGCGATCGCCAGCCGCTGACGCTGACCGCCCGACACGTTGGACCCGCCCTGGGCGATGCGGGCGTCGAGCCCGCCGTCCATCTCGGAGACGAAGTCGGTCGCCTGGGCCACTTCAAGCGCCTCCCACAGCTGCTCGTCGGTGGCGTCCGAGTCGCCGAAGCGCAGGTTGGAGGCGACGGTGCCCGAGAACAGATACGGCTTCTGGGGCACCATCCCGATGCGGCTCCACAACAACTCGGGCACGACGTCGCGCACGTTCTCGCCGTCGACGAGCACCTCGCCGGCGGTGGCGTCGTAGAACCGGGGGATCAGGTTGAGCAGGGTGGTCTTGCCCGACCCGGTGCTGCCGATGATCGCCGTCGTCTCGCCCGGCGACGCCGTCAACGTGATGCCCTCGAGCACCGGGGCGTCGGCGCCCGGGTAGCCGAAGCCGACGTTGCGCAACTCGAGCGAGCCCCTGCGCTGCAGCGCCTCGACCGGACGGTCCGGCACCACGATGGTCGACGGCGTATCGAGCACCTCCTGGATGCGATCCGCACTCACCGCGGCCCGCGGCAGCATTACCGCCATGAACGTGGCCATCATCACCGACATCAAAATCTGAATCAGGTAGGACAGGAAGGCGATCAGCTGGCCGATCTCGAGATCACCGGCGTCGATGCGGCTGCCACCGATCCACACCGCCGCCACGCTCGACAGGTTGAGCACCACCATGACGAAGGGAAACATGAAGGCCATGTACTGGCCGGCCTTCAGCGAGGTCTCGGTCAGGTCGGCGTTGGCGCCGCCGAAGCGCAGCCCCTCGAAGGGCTCCCGCACGAACGCCCGCACCACCCGGATGCCCATCAGCTGTTCGCGCAACACCCCGTTGACCACGTCCAGGCGCTCCTGCATCGCCCGGAACTGGGGCACCAACCGGACGAGCACCAAGCCCACACCGATGATGAGAGCGGGGATGCTCACCAACAGCAACGCCGACAGACCGACGTCCTGACGCAGCGCCAGGATGATGCCACCGGTCGCCATGATCGGGGCGGCCACCATCAGCGTCGCCGCCATCACCAGCACCATCTGCACCTGCTGGACGTCGTTGGTCACCCGGGTGATCAGGGACGGCGCACCGAGGGTGCCCACCTCCTGGGTGGAGAACCCGGTCACCTTGTGGAACAAGCTGGACCGCACGTCACGGCCGAACCCCATCGCCATCTTGGCGCCGAAGTACACGGCGGCCGCTGCGAAACACACCTGAGCCAGCGTGATGATGAGCATCACCCCGCCGGTCGACCAGATGTAGCCGGTGTCACCGCGCGCCACGCCCTTGTCGATGATGTCGGCATTCAGGGTGGGCAGGAAGAGTGTGCCCAGGGTCTGGAGGAACTGGAAGAACACGATGCCCACCAGCAGCCACTTGAACGGGCCGAGATGGTTTCGCAGCAGTTTGATCAGCACGTTGGGGTCACCAGGATTCTCGGGGGAGGGCCGCGGGGAACGAGGAGCAGTCTCACCGACCGGCGCTCCGACACCCAGCCGATGGCCTCACACGTTGTGTCGCAGGGTATTCCGGCATGACACAACTGTCAGCTTCAGCCGGGCCATGAGTCTGGCTGCGTCGTCACCGACGACCTGCGCCCGTGCGCACGGTGGTGTGCGCCAGCGACTCGACGTAGTCGGTCCAGCCCGCCTCGGAACGCGCCGGCCACGCAGGTACCACCGGCCACGGGTGCGCAGCCTCGACCTGGGACGAGACGGCGATCAGCCGGTCCTCCCGGCCGAAGGGGGCCGCGAGCTGGACCCCGATGGGCATGCCGTTCGACCCGATGGTCAGCGGCAGCGACGCCGCCGGCTGCCCGGTGATGTTGAACGGGCTGGTGAACGCCGAGTACGTGGCGGCGCGTTCAAACATCGCCTCGATGCTCGTCGTGTCGAGGTAGCCCAACGGCGGGGTGGGTTGGGCCAGCGTCGGGGTCAACACCAGGTCGTAGCCGGTGAGGAAGTCGCCCATCGAACGAGCCAGCTCCTCCAGGGCGACCAGTGCCTCCACCACCTCCTTACCGGTGGTGGCTGCCGCCGCGTCGTACAGGAACCGCGTGAACGGCTCGAGGTCGTCGTCGGCGAGGTCGCGGCCCAACTCGGCCAGGCGGGCGTCGATCTGCACCGCCATCGGCGTGCCCATCAACGCGCTCATCACGGCCACCAACACCTCGACCGACCAGGGCGGATCGGCCTCGACCACCTCGTGGCCCAGCTCGTGGAGCACTGCCGCCGCCGACTCGACGGCCGCCACGCACTCGGGATGAGCCACAGCCCCGCCGGGGGCCTTCAGGACCATGGCGATGCGCAACGTGCCCGGATCCGCGCCCACGTCGTCGACCCACGGCCGGGATGGTCCGGCGATCTCATAGGGGTCGCCCGGCATCGAGCCGGCGGTGAGGTCCAGCAGCGCCGCCGAGTCTCGCACCGAGCGGGTAAGCACGTGATGGCAACCCATCGGGTCGGCCAACAGCGTGGCTGCCGGGTGGGCGCTGACCCGTCCGCGAGATGGCTTCAACCCGAACAGCCCACAGGCCGACGACGGAATGCGGATCGAACCGCCGCCATCGTTGCCGTGGCCCAACGGCACGATCCCCGCCGCCACCGCCGCGGCGGTGCCGCCCGAGGAACCGCCGGCCGAATGATCGAGGCCGTGCGGGTTGCGGGTCGGCCCGTTGAGCGCCGGCTCGGTCGAGGCGTTGAGGCCGAGCTCCGGGGTGTTGGTGGTCCCCAGGATGATCAAGCCGGCCGACCGGTAGCGCCGGACCAACTCCGAGTCGGCGTACGAAACGTCGTCGGCGAACAGCCGCGATCCTCGCGTCTGTGGCAGCCCCGCCACCTCAGCGCCCAGGTCCTTCACCACGAAGGGCACCCCGGCGAATGGCGCCTCGCGGTCGACCGACGACGACTCCGCTGCCGCCCGGTCGAAGCGCGTGGTGACGAACGCGTTCAGCGCCGGGTTGCGCTCCTCGGCCCGGGCGATCGAGGTCGCCACCACGTCGCCGGCGTCGACCTCCCCGGAACGAATCGCTGCGGCGATCGCCGTGGCGTCGTGATCGTCGAGCAGCCGTTCGATGTCCGATCCCATGTGTCCCCCCTTGATCCACCAGCGATGATCCCGGCCGACCCTAGAACCGCAATCGGGTGCGTGCGCCGGGGCCTGACGAACCGGGCACATGAGACATCGCACCGGGGTATCGTGACGGTCGCTCGACGGATCGAGGGGGAACCGTGGACGTTGGGATGATCGAGTGGAGCGACGAGCTCAGCCCGTTCGACTACATGATGTTTCGCGCCGACGCCGATCCGCACTCGAGAACGACCATCATGACCGTCGAACTGCTCGACGAGGTGCCCGACCGAGCGGCCTTTCGCCAGGCGATGGACCGAGCGAGTCGCATCGTTCCTCGTTTGCGTCAGCACGTGGTGGCGCCACTCGTGCCCATGGCAGCGGCCCGTTGGGTGATCGACCCGAACTTCGACCTCGACTACCACCTGAGGTGGATCTCGCTTCCGGCCCCCGCCGGGCTGCGCGAGGTACTCGACCTCGCCCAGATCGATCAGGCCACACCCCTCGACCCGCACCGTCCGCTCTGGGAGGTGACGGTGATCGAGGGCATCGACGAGGGCGAGGCACGATCTGCGCTGGTGTGGAAGCTCTCCCATGCGGTCGTCGACGGAATCGGGGGAATGATCCTCGACCGCGTGATCCGCTCCGAGGAGCGGCACCCCAAACCCGAGGCGACGCCCCCCGTGCCCGAACCGGAGGACGTCAGCGCGCTCGACCTCACCCGGTCGGCCGCGCGTGACCTACCCACCTCGCTGCTGCGACAGGGCCTGCGAGCCGCCTCGGGGGCGCTGGGCGCCGCGCGCAGGGCGGTCAGCGACCCGAGCGGGACGGCCGACGAAGCGCTGCATGCGTTTTCGAACCTCGCCGAGTTCAAGCTCACCGCGCCGGCCCCTCCCTCCCCCCTGCTCGCCGAACGTTCCCTGCACCGCCACGTCGTCGCCTACGACCTGCCGCTGTCGGCTTTACGGGCAGCGTCGAAAGCGCACGGATGCTCGGTGAACGACGCGTACCTGGCAGCGCTCGGCGGTGCGCTGGGGCACTATCACGACACGATGGGCGTCCCGGTGCCCGCCGTCCCCCTGGCCATGCCCGTGAATATTCGGGCACCGGACGACACGGGCATCTCCAACAACTGGGCGACCGCCATGCTGGCGCTGCCAACCGATCAGCCCGATCCGGTCCGCCGGATGCAGCAGGTACGCGAGCAGGTGCTGGCCGCCCGTAGCGGGTCCACGCTCGACCCCGCCAGGCTGGTCGCACCGCTGGCGGTCTGGTTGCCCGACGCGATTCTGGCGGGCGCCGGGCCGGCCACGCTCGGTATCGACGTGCAGGCGAGCAACGTGCCCGGACATCCGGCCGACCGCTACATCGGCGGGGCCAAGATCCTCTCGAACGTGCCGATCGGCCCGGTGCCCGGAGTGGCGCTGATGGCCACGATGGTGTCCCAGGCCGGCCACTGTTACGTCGGGGTCAACCTGGACACCGCCGCCGTCACCGACACCGATGAATTCGCCCGGTCCCTCGAGTGGGGCTTCGAGGACGTCGTGGCGGTCGGGCGGCCACCCGGAGCCGGCTCGGCGGCCGACGGAGCAGCCTGATGCGCGACGAGCGGCGTCTTACGGGCGCGGTGGCCGAGATCGAGGCGTCGCCAGCCGGGCGCAGGACGGCGCCTTCTTCGACCTCGACGGCACCCTCATCGCCGGGTACTCCGCCCGTCATGTCACCGAGGACCGACTGAGGAAGCGGGAGGTGTCCCCACCGAACTGCTGCGCACGTTGAGCCTGGTGGCGACCGACGGCCTCGGCCTCGGCGGCGGGACGACCGTGTCGTTCGGCTCGATTCGCAGCGCCGAACTCGCCGGGCAGCGCACCTACTCGTCGGACACCGCCAGTTGGAGCGTCTCGATGCGCTCTGACGAATCGGCGGGGTAGTAGTACTGCCCGTCGTACTCGCCGATGGCGTCGCCGCCTGTGGATGATCGGTAGACGATCCCCCGCCCGGTCTCCTCGTTGACCGAGTCGGTCCGTACTGGTCGACCTCCAGCCAGCCTGCACCCATGCCCGGGATGACGAGTATCGATCGTTCACCGATCTGAGGAGCGGTCTTGGGCAGCAACTCGTCCCGGGCCTCCGGGCTCGCACTCGCGTATTCCATGAGTACCTCTTGCTCGCGTTCTGCGTTCTCTCGCGACATCGTGGAGATCAGCCACTTCATGTTGGCGATTCGTCGTCGGACAGGCCGGGCTCGTCATCCGCAAGTGGCTGAGCCAGCGGGACCTCCCGGGCCGGGATATCAGGCTTGAACTCCGCCAACCGTCTCTCAATGTCGAGGCCGGCCGACGAGGCGGTCGACCCCTCGTCAGCGGAAGCCGAACTGGGCGACGCTTCTGTGGGCCCTGCCGGCGTCGTCACCAACCTGGTGTCGTCGCCGTCCCAGACGTGTAACGACACGAACCCGGCCACGAGTACGATGGCGGCTGTCACGAGTAGCGCCGAGGATCGCCGTCGATTGGGCCCGCCCTCGGTCGCAGTTGCCGACCCGCCGGCCGCGGCATTCAAGATGTCCTCGGCTGCCCGCCCACCGGGAGGGTCGGCCAACTCTTCCAGGCGATCGACGAGTCGTTTGAGATCGTTCACGGGTGTACCTCCAGGTCGTCGTGTTGCACGCGAAGTCGCCGCAAGCCGCGGGAGAGCCGAGCCCGCGAGGCCTCGGCCGTGATGTCGAGCAACTCGGCACCCTCGTCGTGTGTCAGCCGTTCAACCAGGTGGAGGTACAGCACCGCCCGTTGTCCGGCGGCACCTCCATCAGCTCGGCGAGGTCCGACGGGCGGTGATCGTGGGAGAAGTCGTTATCGGCCCCGATCCGGCTGTGCCAGCATCGGGCCATGTTCAAGTTTCGATCGTCGGACCCGACCGCTCGGATCGTTGGTGTGGTTGGAGTAGCGGTGGCGCTCGCCATCGGTGGGTGCGGGAGTCCCTCCGAGTCGGACACGACTGGGCAGGCGGATCTTCCCGCAGCAGATCTCCTGCCGTTTCCCACGGCGGCGCCGCCCAACCAGCGGGTCGCCCTGGTCAGCCGGTTCTCGGAACCCGACTTGGAATGGGGCGGTCGGCGTTCGGGTGAGCAGGCCACCCACGTCACCATGCTGTCGGGTGGCGGTGAGGAGCCCGTGTTCGTCTCGGCCCGGCCAGCGGCGCCCGACGAGTACCCCGAACTCACCGACGAACCGATCGACGGCCGCCCGGCCCTGGTTGTCCTCAAGCCGGGCGAGCCGTTCTCCGGGGTGCCCCAGGACGCACCGGTCGTTTCCGTCCGCGACGACGAGACCATGGTGCGGATCGCCCAGCGGGGTGCCTCCGCGGAGCGACTCCGCGAGCTGGCCGCCGGCATCACAGCAACCAGCGACGGCGAAGTCGACATCGACGACGATCTGGGGTTGAGCCCGGCCGGACACCTTGCCGCAGGGTGGGCAGCACCCGAGGGCGGCCTTGCGGTTGGGTTCAACGCTGAGGAGACCGAGGATCCGTCGATCGACCAGACAGTGTCGATCCGGCGTATCGATCACGACCAGGCAGCCGTGCTGCTCGGCCTGGCCAACCGCGATCCCGAGTCCAGCCTGCGGACGGCTGCGTCCGTCGAGGACGCTGAGACCTTCAAGACGCCCGAAACCGTCGAGGTGGCCGGGACCGAGGCAACGGTTGCAACCGTTGCGTCGGGCTTTCGGGCGCTCATCGCCCCCGACCTCGGGTTCGCGATCTTCTCCTACAGCAACACGCCGGTTGGCGGATTCTTGACCGGAGATTCGCTGGTCTCCATTGCAGAAGGCGTGGAGTTTGTCGACGCCGACGAGTTGGAACGACGCGTCACGGTCATGCAACACGACGAGTTGGCGCGGGTCATCGGCTTGATAGCCAACCCCCCGGACTATTCAGGCCAGTGGAAGACACGGCTGATCTGGGACAACGGCGCCACCGACCCGTTCCTCGCCCTCACCGAAGTCGACGAGGGGGGCGTCACCCACCCAGCGCTGACGCGGGTGCAGTTGGTCGACGGCCAACCAGAGGTCGTCGGGATCGAGTTCCTCGAGGACACCGACGGCCCGCTCGCTGCCGGCATCACCAGCCGGCAAGCTCCAAGCCGAGAAACCCAACAGGTCGTCGGCGGAATCGCACCCCCCGGTACGTCGACCATCGAGGCAACGGTCGACGGGGTGGCGGTCACCACCGAGGTGATCCCCGTCGGGGCTGAGGGCATCGCCTCGGTGTTCATCGTGGACGTCGACCGGCCGACCGAAGGGCTTGAGTTCGGGAACTACTCGGTGAAGGCCCTCGGCGACGACGGATCGACCATCGCCAGCTATGAGTACCCGCCCGATCCCCTCGCCGAGCCTGAGGCACCGACACCCGGCGGGTGATTTGTGCAGCGAGGCTGTGCGGCCGAGCAGGGACATCGGACGTGATCAACGCATCGGCTGCACTCACAGCTGCCGGAGCGGCCCGATGCGCCTGAACCGACGTTCATGATGCCTTGGGAACCAGCCGAACCTCAGCATCGAGGGCGGCTGCAACCTTCTGGAGGGAGACCGTGGTTGGGCTCGTGGAGCCTCGCTCGATACGGCTGATGTCAGGCTGTCCCATCCCGCACAGCTCAGCGAGCTCAGCTTGGGTTAATCCATGCTGAAGCCGCAGGTCCATCACCTGAGTGGCGATGTCGTAGTTCCGCTCCAGAACCTCACGCTGGGCATCCGCTTCAGGACCCATCCGCGCCATCCTGTCGGCCATGATGTCGTCGTAGCTGCGGCCCATCCGCCATCTCCATTCACTCGTCATGTGCAAATCTACATACCGACCGGGGGCGGGCGCTACGCCTTCACTGCCTCGCGTTGGATCTGAACTCCCTCAAGTACTTCCGATTGCGAGCGATCTCTCGTTCTTGCCGCCTCGGTTGAGGGTGCTGGCCCTTGTCGTACCCACCCAGCAGCAGGATCTTCTTGTCACCGTGGAAGTGCACGAACACTCGAAGGAGCACGCGCTCCTGAGGCCCAGCAGAGGCAGGAGCTTCACCTCCGAACATGCGAGCGATCTCCTCTGCCTCATGGCGAATGCGGAACTCGTGAAGGCCCTTGGCGAGGGGCTTGAGCCATTCGTACGCACCAAACCGAGACCGCGAACGGCGAGCACTCTGCCAATCGCCTCGTCGACAGCCAGGACCTTGAAGTCGGTCAGACGAGTGACGAACCGTTCGAACGGAACACCGTCAGTCGCGGACTCGTAGGGGTGAGGCGACCACGGACCTGACACATGCCTGACCCTATGGATGGCTCGTGACAATTACGCCAACGCTTGACGGGCCGGTGGGCCACGTTCATCACCGGGATGTCTCAGCCACGATCAGCTTCCGGCCAGGTCGGCGAGCAGGTCATCGAGGACCTGCTCCTCGTGGATGGCCACGTCCGCTTCGGTCATGGCATCCACCAGGCCGGGGGCCCACGAAGCAACCGCCCCGGTTGGAGGCGGGCCCAAGCTCAGCCGCCCCAGCGAGGCGGCTGCCAGGTAGTCGTCCCGCTGGAAGCGCCAGGGTTCGGCTCCGTAGCGGTCGATGACCGACCGGGCGATCCGCAGGCCGCCCCAGTCGAAGTCGCCGTGGTAGGCGAAGCGGCAGCCGTCGGCCGCCAGCAGATCGAGCAGGGCCCAGGCCGCCGTGTTGGGGACGCCCTCGACGCACACCAGCGGGGCTGCGTCCCTTTCGAGCGTGGTCGCAGCATGGGCCATCACCGCCGGGTTCTCACAGACCCGCACCAACGTGCCCGACGGTGCCTCGAGCACGGTGTCGCCCAGCTGGCGCAGCGTGAGGCGAACGGGCTCACCGAACAGCCGATGCTCGGCGAGCATCCCGGCGATCAGTTCGCTTCCGTCCGTCGGCAGGTTGAGCGCCAGCACGCTCACCGACAGCTCGTCGCAGATCACCCCGAAACGGGCCCAGCGGCGGCGCCAGAAGTAGGCGTCCGCAAGGCCGCCGCGGTCGTCGACCTCCGCGAGATCGTCGGGGCTGAGCGCCTCGAGGGCGCCGTTGAGGATGGTGGCCAGCGGCTGATCCCGGTCGAGCGCGTGGGCGTCCCCGGTGTGCTCGGCGGCCAACGCCGCCAGCATGTGGTTGTGCACGGGAAGCTTCGACACCACGTCGAGCGCCTGGGCCACCAGCCGGGCGCCGGCCGGGGCCGATCCGGCCAGCCGGGTGGCCACGCCCCTCCGCCGAACGTGGGCCAGCCACCCGACCAGCTCCGGCCGGTCGGCGAGCACGGGATGGGCCTCGGTGGCTTCCCAGGCATCCTCGGCTGCCGCCCGCGACTGCGATCGTTCGGCCGGACGATTCTGGAGGGGGCCGTCGAGCAGCTCCAGCCACTCGATCAGCCCGATGGCGGCCGCCCCTCGACGCAGCGTCGGGTCGAGCACGTCCAACCGGACCTTGAGCGGCTGGTCGCCGGCGGCGGAGACGCCGAGCAGCCCGGCGATGGCGACTCGCTCGTCGTGGTCCAGCCCGTCCAGGCGCAGCGGTGTGCCCACCAGCGTCAGGCCGTTTCGTTCCAGACGTCGACGCGCCGTCGCCCACAGGGGCCGATACTCGGCTCCCCGGAGTGCGGTCCGCGCCCGCTCGCGTCGTTGGTCGCTCACGGCCGGTCGGGGTCGGAGGCGAAGAGGCCCTCGCTGGGGGCCGACTGGGGCACCGACCCGGCGGCGGTGCCGGCCAGGTCGTCGTCCTCGATCAGGTCGTGGCCGTCCCAGCGCAGCGATACGACGCTGACCCCCTCGGCGGGTGGACGGCGCAACAGGTCGAGCACCGCCACCGACGGCACCTCCCCGTAGGCGCCCCACAGCTCGTGGCCGGTGAGGATGACGTCCAGGTCGAAGGCCACCGTCAGCCCCATCAGCTTGCCCCGCATCTCCTCGTCGATGCCGGCGAACGCCTCGTCGAGGGCGATCATGCGGGGAGCGGTGGGGTCGGCCCGGTCGTAGTGGGCGGCCGCCGCGGCAAAGAGCGGCTGGTGGAGCGCCATCGCCTGCTCGCCGCCGGACAGCTGGCGGTACTGGTTGCGGGTGAGCCGCACCCGCTTGTTGTCCGCTGTGCGCAGGTAGGGGTGGAACTCGTGCCACGACCGGTAGTCGAGCGCCTTCTCGAGCGCCGCCCGGTACCCTGCGGCGGGATCCTCGGCCCGCTGGGTGCGGATGACCCGCTCGAAGAACGCCCGCAGCGCCTGGCGCTCCTCCTCCCCCATCTGCTCGGTGTCGTGGCGCAGCAGCTTGACCGCCTCCTTGATGCCGGCGTCGTCGGTGTTGAGCTCCCAGCCCAGGTCGACGCCGAGTCGGCTGGTGGTGCGCACGTCGGCCAACGCCTGGTTGACCCCGGCGACAAACTCGTCGGCGTCGGTCAGCAACCGACGCAGCTGATGGGACACCTGGTTGAGCAGGAACCGTTCGAACACCTCGCGGTCGCCCTCGGTGAGGTAGCTCTGGAGAGCCGCGTCCTGACGGGCCAGCTCGGCGCTCAGGTCGGCCAGCGACACCGTGCCGCCGTCGGAGTTGATCTCGACGGTCACCAGGTCGTCGTCGTGGGGGAACGCGGCGTCGTAGCCGTGGTGCAGCTCGTCGATCACCTTCTTCTGGGCACGATCGAGCGCAGCGACTTTTTGTTCGCGCTGGTCGGGGGTCGGCGCCGTGCCCTCGAGGCGACCGGTGAGCCACCGGGCGAACTCGACCGCGTCGACCGGCAGCGGATCGACTTCGGGCTCGGGCTCGGGGGTCTCGACCGCGTCGGCGGACGGCGCGGCGGCGCCGTCACCCTTCGCCGCAGCGGCTCCCTCCTGGTCGGGTGCCTCGGTCGGGAAGCGGTCCGGCAGCAGCAACGCGAGCAGGTCGCGACGCCGGAGCACCGGCAGGCGTTCCGAGCGCGCCGCCAGCGTCGCTTCGTGCCGGGCAACTGCGCTTCGGGCCTGGTCGGCGGCCTCTCGGGCCCGGCCCAGCGAGGTCTGCAGCACACCCAGGGCCTCCCTGAGTTGCTCGGTTCGCAGCTCGATCGCCGCCAGCTCGGCCTCGGCTCGCTTCAGTGCCTCCAGCGGCGCCTCGGCGTCCTCGCCGAGCCGCTCGCGCAGGGTGGCGGCGCGGGACGCCAGCGTCGAGTGCTCCTCGGCGGCGGAGGCCAGGTCCCGCTCGGCGGCGCCCAACACCTCGGCTGCTTCGGCCGCACGTTCGCGTTCGCGATCGGCCCGGCCGGCCTCCGTCTCGGCGGAGCGACGGGTGGCGATGGCGCTGCGCACCGCCCCCGCATAGCGATCGACCAGGTCGGCCACCCGATCGAGCGACGCGGCGTCGGGGGCCAGGCGATGCTGCTGGGCGGTGGTCCGAAGCTTGGCCTCGGCGGCACCCGCCGCTTCGGCCGCGATCGACTCGGCCTCCGATGCCCGGACCGCCACCTCGCGCCGGGCTTCAGCGTGGGAGTGGGCGCTGCGCTCGGCGTCGACCGCTCGCAGCAGTGCCTCCTCGGACGGCAGCGTCGCCGGTGCACCTGTCAGCGCGGCCAGCGCCGCGTCCCAGCTGCGGAGCGCGGCGGTCTCGGCCTCGACCGCGTCGGTGGCCGCAGCGATGAGGGCGTCGAGCTCGGCGAGCCGGCGGCGGCGTCGCTCGGCCCGGGCGGTGGCCCCCACGTACTCGGGCTCGGGCTTGGCGGCCCGGCCCCGCAGCGGCCCGAGGGCGAAGCGCCCGCCGGGTGTGACCGCGGCGCCGTGTCGCACCTCTCCGTGTGCGGTGAGGCCGATCGAGCGCAGCACGTCGGCGACGGTGCCCTCGGTGAGCCCCGACCCCTCGGGCACCGACGGCACCAGCACCGCCGCCAGGCCGGAGCGATCGGCCGCTTCATTGCCAGAGCCGGCCTCAACCCCAGGTTCGGACGACAGCGTCAGCCAGGCGTCTGCAGGGTCGCCGGGGTCCGGCCCACCGGCGGCCGAGAGCCAGGGGCCGGCGCCGTCCGGCGAGATCCAGGCGTCGAGCAGGCCGCCCGCGTCGAGCGCCGCCTCCAGCTGGGCCCGATCGTGATCGGCGACGTCCGGCGCCCAGTCGCAGCAGCGCCACAGCGGTGCGCCGGGGCGACCCGGCTCGCGCTCGGTGCGCCAGGTTGGTGGGGCCGGGCCCGGATCGGCCTCGGAGGCCACCTGGTCGCGTTGGGTTGCCAGCGAGGCGACCTCGGCCTCCAGGGTGTCGATGCGGCCTCGGCTGGCGCTGCGGTGTTCGATCATTTGAACCCGGGCCGGGTCGGTGACCTCCGTGAACGCGGCCGACAGGCTTGGAGCGCCGGACTCGCCCAGCCCGTCGGCGGCCTCGCCCAGGCGGGTGGCCACCGCAGCAACGCTGATCAGCCCAGCGACGGATGATGGCGCCTCACCCGATCCGGCGTCGCGCTGGGGGCCCTCGGCTTCGGTCGTCCACGGTGTCCTCGCGACCCACTCTTCGACGGCGGCACCCAGCTCGTCTCGACGCAGCCGGGTGGCGCCCGCCGCCTCGGCGACGACGGCGTCGGCCTCGTCGGCGGAGCGCAACGTCTGGGAGGCGGCCTCCTCGGCCCGAGCATGATCGCGGGCGGCCTCGTCGCGTTGGGCCAGCGCGGAGCGCACCGCCTTGAGATCGTCGCGGCGGGCTCGTTCGGCCACCCGTGCGCCCGACTCCAGCCGGTCGGGCCGGCGTGCCTCAGCCCGCGTGAGCGTCCAGGCCACATCGGCGGCGTCGGCCAGGTCCTCGACCTCGGTAAGGGCCGCCTCGGCGCCCGCCAGCGTCTCGGCGGCGCGATCGGCGGCGGCCACCGCAGCCGCCTCGGCCGCCTCGGCACGTCGGGCGGCGCCGTCGCGCTGCTCCGACGCCTTCGCCTCGAACTTGGCGGCCCGACCGACCGACGACTCCACCTCGGCCAGGCTGCTGGCGTCCCGGTAGGCGGGGGACTCCAGGACGGCGGTGCGGCGACCATCGGCGGCCGACCGTTCCAGCCCCAGGCTGCGGCGTTCGGTCTCGTTGTTGGCGACCGCACCCTCGATCCGCCTCGCCTCGGCCTCGGTCTCGACGACGGTGCGGTTGGCCCGACGGAGCACCCGGGCGGCGTCGATCACGGCGGTCGACCGCCCCAACGCCTCCCCGGTGAGATAGTCGACGTACACGGGCACGAAGGCGTCGACGATCGCACGGGTGGCCTTCAGGTCGGCCAGGTCTCGCTGGGTCGCCTCCAGGTCGTCCAGGCTTTGGGCCACGTCGTCGAGCACGTGGTCGTCGAGCGCCGGCAGCCCGCCGGAGAGCACCTCCGACAACAGCCGCAGGTCGAGCTTGCCCGCCAGCTGGGGGCGGCGAAGCACCCGGATCAGGGTTGTGAGTTTCTGGTGCCGGTCGGCGCCCATGCCGAGCAGCGCGCGGTCGACCGCCGCCCGGTAGGTCTCGGCGGTGTCGAACACGGCGGCGTTGCCCAGCTCGTCGCGCAGGCGGCCTCGGGTGAGGGGTGACCCGTCTGGCGCCAGGTCGAAGTCGAGGCCCACCCGCCGATCGGTCACGAAGAACCACGAGGCGGTGTTGGTGGACGCCGCGGTCGCCCGGGCGCCGCAGCCGATCGTGAGGTGCTCCGGCGCCGCCCCGTTGCCCGACCGGTTCCGCTCGAACTCCATCCACACATATCCCAGCCGCTGGTCGTGGCGAAAACGCCGCGAGCCGGCGTCGTCGTCGCGCAGCACCCCCAGCAACAGGCTTCGCATCGACCGGCCGCCGGCAAACGGGTCCATCGCATCGGCGCTCATCACCCCCTCCATGAGGAACGGGAAGAGCAGTGCCAGCGCATTGGACTTACCCGACCCGTTCGGGCCCCGAAGGATCAGGCGCCCGTCGGCGAAGCTGAACACCTGGTCGTCGTACTCCCACACGTTGCGGATGCCCGCGCGATGGGGCCGCCAGCGATCGACCCCCTCATCGATCGCCGATGAATCGTCGAGGTTGGTCTCGCTCACGGGTGATCGTCTCCAAACAGCTGCGCTGCCGGTACGGACGGCGGATCGGCAAAGTTGGTCTCGGAACCGGCATCGGGACGGTATCGGGCCAGGGCCGCGTGCACGGTCAACCGGTGACCTTCCACGAACACCAGGCCGAACCGCTCGAGCAGCTCCTCCACCTCTCGACGCAGCTTGTCCGGCGACTCCCGGTAGTCGGAGGAGAACTTGGGTCGATACCGGTCGACGATGTCCTCCCAAGCCTCATCGGCGGCGCCGGCATCGACTGACCGAGCAGCAGCCGGTGTAGAGGGGCCTCGCTCCGCCCTGGCGAGATCCCTGCCGTTCGTCGAATCCAGCTCGGAAGCGGCTGAACCAGCGCCGTCGACAACCGCATCACCACCAGCGGCGGTGGCGGTTTCCGGCACCACCTTGTCGCCGGTCGCTGCCAGCTCGACCAACGCCGCTCCCCACAACAGCGCTGCCTGGGTCACCGTTCCTCCGCCGGGAAAGCGGTGCTTGGACTCGGTGATCGGCTCGACCGAGGCATCGATCAGGCTCATCCCCTCGGAGCGCACCTCGACGTGGCAGCCGGTGAGCTGTTCGAGGTCGCGGACCAGCCGAGTGCGTCGTTCCCTCACGTAGGCCAACTCGTCCGGGCCGAGATCGGCGTAGGAGACGATCGGGCCTTCCACCAAGCGGCGAGCCACGCGGTGGTGGAGCGTCTTTGGGCGGTCCTCGGTGCCCGGGGTGGTGGGCTCCACGAGGAAGTCGGCCGCTTTCCCCACGCCGCGCAGCACGCTCGGCGAGCTGACCAACAGCCGGGAAACGCAGTCGCGATCCACGTCGTAGAGGGCATCGCCCTCGGCGTCGTTCTCCAGCCACTGATCGGCGCCGCCGTCCCGCAGGCCGAGCACGCCGCGGTCCTCCAACCACGTCACCGCGTCGACGAACGCCCGGCGCTGGGCGTACACGGTGAGGTCCACCGGCAACGCGTCGTCGCCCGAGCGCAACCGCAGCACGGCGTCGGCCAGGCGCGACGCCGTCGTCTGATCGCCCAGCTCCTCCAAAGCCGCCAACACCAGGCACAGGTACGAGCACGCCACGTGCCCCAACGGACGGAGGGTGCGGGTGTAGGCGCCTCGATGCACCGAGGTGGTGGCCGCCCGGCGGTAGAGCCGGGCCGAGCTTCGCCCGACGTCGAGGCGAAAACCGAGCACCCGGGCGAACTCGTTGCGCAGCGGCACCTCCCAGCGGCGCACCGCGGTGAGGGCCTTGGGGTTTGGCCACGTCGGCGTCACCAACGGATGGCCGAGCAGCAACCGGGCGGTGCGTTGGAAGTCGTCGAGCTCGCCGGCGTCGATCTGCACCGCCGCCCGAGGGCCGGCCGTCGACGCCTCAAAGGGGGCGACGAGCCCGGTCGAGGCGCTCACGGTGCGACACCCACCGGCTCGATGTGGAGCCGATGTTCCCCGATGGTCAGCGACCCGCGCCGGGTGCGCACCACCATGCCGTCGGGGTCGGGCCGGAACGTCGCCTGGGCGCCCTCGACGCGCACCGGCTCGTCGCTGCCGGGCTCATCGCCGACCGAGCGCAGATGGGCCGCCCGGTCGAGCAGCTCGAACAGGATGGTCGCCTCGGCGTCGGACAGCACCCGGCCCTCCACCGGTCGGGCGCACAGCCGCGCCGCCGCCTCAGCCCGCGCCGTTTGAGCAGCCCGGTGCTCGGCCATCAGCCGGGCCTTGGTCGCCGAGTAATCGGCGGCCTGGGCCGGGCGACCGGGCGAGGGGCGTCGCCCGTGCTCGCGCAGGGTCACCGGCACCTTCACCGGCGGGGCATCCCACCACGACGTCGACGCGGCGACCGTCTCGTCGTCGGCCTCGCCATCGCCCAGGTGGAGCGGGCGCCCGAGCCCGAAGGCGGCGTCGAACAGCTCGGCTGCGGCCGCATCGTCGATGCGACGGAACCAGCGCGCCAGCACCAGCAGCTCGGAGGCCCTGGTGATCGGCCGCCGGGCGCTCTCGGTGACTCGGCGCAACAGCGCGAGCAGCTCGCGGATGGCGGTCGTGGTGGCGGCGGTGAGATCGTCGGCACCGGAGGGCCGGTCGCCGACCGACACGAACCAGTCGACCAGGCCCGTCCAGCGGTTGCGCCAGCGCTCGGCCCGATCGCCGGTGTCGAACAGGCCCGCCGAGTCGTCCCCCGCCGCCGCCAGCTCGCCCAGCCGGTCGATCCCGAGGGCGTTGACCGCCTCGACGCCTCGGGCCACCAGGCCTCGCTGGGTCATCAGGTGGTCGAGAAACTGCTCCAGGTAGTCGATGAGCAGGTCCTTGTAGACCAAAAATCGCGCCGGGTCCACGTCGTGCTCGCGCCGCAGTTGGGCGACGGCGGCGTGGAAGTCGCGGGCATTGGCGGCCAGCTCGCGCAGGGACCCGTCCAGGTCCCGCAGGCGCAGGTACACCTGCTCGGCATCGGCCCGGTCGACGGCGTCGGCCAGCAACGCCAGGTTGTCGCGGATGTCGCGAAACAGCGTGCGCTGCAACGATCCGCCCTGATCGGTCGCCCCGAGCACGGCGATTACCGCATCGTGGGAGGCCTGCCCGGCGGCGGTCAGCTGCCAGAGCGCCCGCCGGCGCCGGAAGTCCTCGAGTCGCGAGACCCGGACCGTGTCCTGGGTCCAGGTGAGGTTGCCCCAGTCGCGCAGCTGCTCCAGCGCCGGTTCCAGCCCCTCGGTGGCGATACCCGACGCGGTGAGCTCGGCGGCGATCCGCTCGGTGCGGACCTCCACCTCGTAGCGCTCCCGGGCGGCGACGAACACGGCCAGGATCGCCAGGTAGATCGGCGCGTTGGCCTCGGTCGCCGCCTTCAGCACGCGCAGCTTGTTGCGTTCCTCGCCGTCGAGCAGGCGCAGGGGCAGCGCACCGGGCCGCCGATCGGCCGACGGCCCGGTCTCTGCCTGCCGGTCAACAGCATCTGCCAGCGGTTCAGGCGTGGGCTGCGCCTCCCCCGCCGACGGGACGCTGTCCAAAAGATCCATCGCTACGACCGTACCCCAGGAGGTTGCGGGACTTCCCGCCCACCAGCACGCTGACCACGTGGTCGACTATCGGCTCACTGCGACCGCTTCACCATCGTTCAGCATCAGGTTGAGCTTGTCGGCGTCTTCCCCGGTTGGAACCAATGCGTGAGGGGTCGAGCCCCCGTTCAGCGAGGGCGTGGGAATCGCCTGCTGCGATTGCAGGCCCACGTCAATCACCAACGTCCCATCAGAGGTGCCTTCGGCTCCAAATGTTGTGCAGTTGACCGCCGAAACCGGGCCGGCGAGCGGTCGACAGGTCGCGCCGGGCCCCTCCTCCGCCTCTGGTGGATACGGCACGCTTCGGGTGACCTTTCCCGCACCGGACACGGTCTCGAAGCCATTCTTGGTTTGAAACACGATTCCATCGTCCACGCAGGCCACCGGGTCGGCGTCGCGCTCCCTGAGCATCGGGACGTCGCCAGCGATGCGCTCACCGTCGACAGCGACCGACTTCAGCACAACGGCGGAAGCATCGCTGGTTGCCAGGCCCGACTCCTCGACAGCGAAGTTGCGCGTCAGCGCTAGGCCAAGGTTGGGGCAGGCAAAGGAGGTCGTGCTGTTCCGATGGCCCTGCCCATCGATGGTTGACCACGTGTCGGAAGCGAGGTCGTAGCTGACCAGGCCGTCGGCTCCTTGAAAAATGGCAACCTCACCGGTGTTGGCCAGGAACCGGCCGACCTGGTTGGCCTTGGGAGGCAAAGCGATTTCCATCGTCTCCCCTTCTTCGTCGATGAGCAGCGCTCCGATTGGACTTCGATCCTCCTCCTTGCAATCCCCTTCGGAGTTGTCCGGATCCGAGCAGGGGTGAGTCAACATCAGGATCTCGTTACCAACCGCGCCCCAGGTGTTGACGGCCATGCCGGCGGGCAACATGACCCGCTGCCGTGCACCGGTCGATCGGTACAACGCAGCACCCGCCCGGGCTGGCCCACGGGCATAGTCGCCGGTGCCGACGCTGTAGATAGATGCCACGTCGCCCCGTCGGTTGACGATGTCACCGAAGCCCGATCCGAACGCGCTTAGATCGAGTTCGCCTTGATCGGAGATACCAATGGACTTCTCGAAGTCGCTCCCGCCGCACGCGAGACCGAGCAACAAGGCAGCAGCCACCAATACCGCCGCCAGACTCAGCTTGCGCGAGCCGCTGTCAGCAAGCCTCTGCGCCTCACCCTCCGACCTGGCGCTGTCCTGAAGAACCATCAGTCTGAGAGTACCGTGGGAGGATGCCGCCGCTAGCCCATGAAGGGATACCCCCAGCTCGTTCCCATCGAATCGCCAAGTCCTAGGCGCTACGTTTGATGTGTGGAGAGGATCACAGTGAACCCCAAGGTGATGGGAGGCGTTTCTTGTATCCGGGGACTTCGCATTCCGGTTGCCTCGGTCGTCAACATGGTTGCAGGCGCTCTGACCGCGCAACCGATCATCGATGAGCTCCTCCGTTGGAGTTGGACGATGTAGCAGCTACCAAGTTGTTCTGAACTATTGGCCGCCCAGCCAAGTCAATGGCTGTTCCATCCACCGTCTCCCCTTGCACTCACCGTCTATTTCACCTGCAGCGAAAAGAGACTTGAAACCGTCCTGCACGTGCCGGTTCCTCGCCTGGCCGAGCATCGAGCCGTACACCTCCTCAAGGTGGTCAATGGGTCGGACCGTGCCCCGCTGCTTCAGGAGGCGAGGAAGCGTCTCTGAGAAGTGCTTCTGAGCTTGCGCTGCAAGCAACCGGTCAATTGTTCCGACGTCAGGTTCTGGCTCGGGGAAGAGCTGCTGGATCCCTTGGCCTTCATCGTTCCGAAGGTTGGCCTCAAAGTCCTCTTGATCACAATGATGCAGCCAATCGACGTACGATCTCCCCGCCATGTCGACGAAGTCCCAGTGGGCTCTTCTATCACCGCTCAGCAACGTCAGCAGGTACGTGGGTAGCATTCCGGGTCGTCGACGGACTGGTACGGAGGTCGATCGGGTTGACGTGATCGAATGGAGGTCTTCTGCAAAGGCCCTCGCAACCTCTATCGCAGCTTCCGTCGCCTCACCCTCTCGACCTTGGTTGGCCTCAAAAGGTCTGCGCCAGATATCGGGGCCCAACGCATGGTCAAGTTGGGCGGCGGAGTGGATCGAGTTCGGCCCCCTCGTGACCGCAAGTGCACCCTGCCGAGCAACGGTCAAGAGACTGAAATGGAAGAGCACATCGATCGGCTGCCGGGCCGAGTTCCTCTTCAAGACCCTGATCAACGTTTCTCGGCTGAGCGCCAGCCCAAAGGGGTCAACAAACAACAGAACGGCATGGCGGTCGTACCGGGCAAGTAACGCATCGAGAGCCGAATCAAAATCCCCTCCCAGCAGCTGGTCGGCGACAACATGCTCATCCCCGAGTGTCCGCTCGAGCCGGGCTCGGTACTTATCGTCCTGCTCTACAAAGGCGAGCTTGACGTCCCTTCCGAACGACTTGGCACTCTCCGCTTCAGTCGCGAGCAGTAAGGGCGACCCCGGGTTCCCGTCTTCGTAGCGGCCGGTACCAGCGTATCCATCTATAAAGGCAACTCGTCCGTGAGCTGCCAGCCCAGCTCTCCCGGCAAAGTACTTTGCATACCGAGCGAGCAGGCCGTGTTTGAGCACTGCCTTGGCATCGCGGTTTCCAAAGAACTTCGAGTTGGCAGACACAGCTCGCTACCCAGCCGCCGCAACTGCTGGCCGGTCATCCCACGTTCGCCCGTCCAGCTCCCGTCCACCTGCTTTCGGGGTTCGGCCGCCCCACTGCTTAAAGAAGAACTTCACGCCTGCCTCCAGGCACTGGTCTCGTAGGTCTCGCCCCCATGCGATGTCCATCACTCTTGCCCCGGGCCCCGACTCACCTCCAGCAATCACCCAGTCAATTTCGGCGAGGTCTACCCGTCCGAGCGAGCCAAGGAGAGGTTCGGCGGAAATGAACCGGACCGCCGCCCCTGTTTGACGAAGTTGGTCGATTCGAAACCGATAGCGCGCTGATTCAACACTCACCCCCATCCAAACGTTGGAAGGCCAGTCGATCGCCGGTGAGAGATCCAGCATGCGCTTCGAGCGTTTTGTCAGCACCTGATAGGTGTGCCGGGGAGTTTCTCGCATGACATCGAAGACCTCTTGGATGAACGTGACCGGCACTCGCGGGTGAAAGAGATCGCTCATCGAGTTGACGAACACCAAGCGCGGCTGACGCCAACCGTACGGCACCGACAGTGACTCCGGATGTGTAGTGATTCCGAAGCCCGGACCGCTTGTCCTGGGATCTCCATCGCGCTGATACTTCGCGGTCCCCATCGCCTTGAGCCGCTTGGCGAGGGTGAGCGCGTAGCAGTTGTCGCACCCAGGTGAGGTCTGATCACACCCGGTCGTTGGGTTCCACGTCGACTCGGTCCACTCAATCGAAGACTTGTCCGCCACAGCATCCCCCTGATCGTCGAACAGGTGTTCTTTACTCTAGTCGATGACAACGCCAGGGTAGGTCGTTCCCAGCCCCGCTATGTCGACCGTGCAACTGTGCATCACCGGTGGCACGGTCTACCGGAGGACGACGGCACCAATCAGAGCCACGAGACCCGCTTCCCTCCAGGCCTTGAATCTCACACGATGTGAAGTGTTTGGATGGGCCCATGACCTTGCTGCGCATTGGAGACTCTGCTGGCCGTGGATGGGTATCGGTGCGCATGCTTCGCCACTACCACGACTTCGGCCTGCTCGTCCCAGAAGAGGTCGACGAAGTCACCGGCTACCGGCTGTACGACGCCGGCCAGGTTCCGGCGTTGCGACGGATCGTCACCTTAAAGAACCTGGGCCTCACCTTGACCCAGGTGGCCGAGCTGCTCGCACCCGGCGCAAGCGAGGAGCACATTCGCGCAAACTTGGAGGGTCGACGAGTCGACATCGGGGACCAACTCGCCGAGCTGCAGCGCGGCTTAGAACAGATCGACCTTCACCTCGCCCAACCATCTAAGGAGACCTCCATGAACACCTCAACCGCTGACGCAAACGCAGACGCGTCGGTCGAAGTGGAGTTGAAAGCACTCCCGGCGCGGCTGGTCGCTCAGGTCTCGGCCGTGGCCGAATCGTGGGCGCCCGAGCACATCGGCCCGGTGATCCAACCGCTCTTCTCCGATCTCACCGCCAAACTCGAACAGGCTGGTGTCGCAATCACCGGTCCGTCCACCGCCTGGTACTCAGACACCGAGGACGGGTCAGTGATGGTCCACGCCACCTTGACCATCGATGAGCCACCGGCGGGCTCCGCCGACACTTCGGATTCGAGATGATTGAACTTCCGGCCATCGACCACGCCGCTGTCGCCGTTCACCGGGGCACCTTCGACGATGTGGAGACCACCGGCCAAGCGCTGTTGAGGTGGGTCGACGACCCCGGGTACCGGCCGGTCGGTTATCACCGAGAACTCGACATCGAGCGCGGTCCCGGCAACCTGTGGACCGTCGAACTGCAACAACCGATCGAGCCTGGCGCCTGAGCGGCGGGTTACCTCGTCTGGATGGCTTGCGGCGCCGGGGCACCATCCGGTTCAGCCCCTTGATCGCCCTCCACGTCGCCGAAGCTCAGCTGAGCCGCATCCGCTGCTTGGCGCCCGTGGGCCGCAGCAGCGGGGTCGTACCCACCCCGCACGGCGCTGCTGACCGATTCGCCGAAGCGGTCAGCGACGAAGTCGTCGATGCGATCCTCCTGGGCCCGCAGCACCGGCAGGAAGCTGTCGCCCTCCTGCTCGGTGACCTCGGTAGCGACGGCCGCGTTGATCTCGGCCAGCCGATCGCCGATGCGATGGGCGTAGGCCACCAGGAACGAGGACCGGTATGAGGTGCTGCGGGTGCGGGTGCCCGGAGGCGCCGACCTGCCCGCTTGGGCGAGGGCCGTCTGAGCCTGGATGAGCAACGAGGTGAACAGCATCTCAACCGCCGCGAGGTCGGCCGGATACCCGACCACCCGCGACAGGTGCAAGCCGCCGATCATCACCGCACGACAACGTGTGTGGTCGCCGACGATCTGCAGCATGAGGCCCTTAGCATCCCAGTACGGGGGGTCGAGGGGGACTCGAATGATGCTGGGGTCCTCGACGGATGGCCCGTCGGCACCGGCGAGCAACGCGGCGTCGATGGCGTGGCGGGTGATCAGCTCCTGTGCCTTGGCGGTGAACGCCATCGCCTCCTCCTCAAAGTCGGTCGACTCCGCTTTGGCCAGGAGTGCGCGAATGCGGTCCAGCAACGGATTCCGCTCGGATGCTCGGGGATCTCGCCTCATCGTGTTGGCCTGCGCGGCCCCTTTCGAACCCGGCGGTGGGATGAGGAACTCCAACTTGGGCAGATACAACACCGCCACGGCATCGATCAACGCGTCGCGTGCGGCCACCAGATCGAGCTGTTCGGCGCGGATCCAACGCCGAACCCATCCGGGTTTGCCGTCGGCAGGAGGCAAGGCCATGGCATCCACCTGAGCGATCCACCGCGGGTCGAGGGTGTACGCCCGCCGCCGAACGTCGTCGTTGGCGATCGCCTCGCTGATCAGCCTGGCCGTCACCGCCCGGCTGCCGTTGAGACGCGCCTGCCGGAGCACCTCGACCGGCTGCCAGCCGCCGCCCCACACCGACCCGAGGCAGGAGAGCAACACCCGCTCACCGGCCGCGGTCAGCACATCGAGCGGCACCCGATCGAGGAGGGCGAGCGTGACGGCGTGGAGATCGGGTTCGTATCGATCGCTCCGCTTGGACCGGAGCTGAAAAGAGGCCGCCTCGATCAGCAGACCGTGGGTCCACCCCTCGGGGTCGACCCGATACGCCTCGTCGAAGGGGTTGCCCGCGCCTCCCGGCGCTCCCCCATCGGGGCGGCCGTTAGCGCCTCCCCGGTCGCGTCGTTGCGCCTGCTGGCGCGACTTCGACTTCACCCGTGCCTTCGACCTGGCCTTGGCCGCCCGCCGTGCCCTGTTGTTCTTCCCCATTTGGGCACGGTAACGATCGTCGGTGACAGTCAACGTCCCGACGAGTAGCTCCTTTGCGGGGGCGCCCCGCCGACCGTCAACGCGCGAAACTAACGCCCGTGCCCGCAGCAGCCGCCGCCTCGACCCGCGCTCGTCCTGCGAGCACACCGCGCAGCGACGCGCCGGGCTCGCTGAGCCCCGACGCCGACCGAACCGCTGCGGTGGCCAGCGCCCTCGTCGATGCCGGGCGATTCGTCGCCGGGCTGGAGGTCGACGCGGCTGTCGCGAAGGGTTCCGACCCGGGCCGACCAAACGACGAGCCCAGGGGACGAGCGATCTGGTGGCCGCTGCCCGGCGTCGGCGACCGGGAGATGCTCGCCGCCTTGGTGGTGGCCGACAGCGCCGAAGGTCACCGGACGGCAGCGAACGCGCTCGCCCGAGCGGTCGACGCCGAGGTTCGAGCCCGCCTCGCTGCCTCCCGCCATCGGCTGGTTCCCAGCCGGAGCGGGCGGCGGACCGTGCCCCACGCATGGATGGAGGCACTGGAGTCGGCCGACCCGCTGCTCCCCGCGACGACGCACCCGGAGAAGCTGACCGCTCTGACCGATCGGGTCCGGGAGTGGGTGGCCGCCGGTGCCGACCGTGCCACCCGCACCCGCCTGTGCCTCCGCGTCCACGAGCCGCCGGCCCGATCGAGAAACCCCGATGCGGCGTGGCGCCTCGAGTTGCTGGCCCAGGACGCCGACGAACCCAGCCTGCTCGTCCCGCTGGCCGATGTCTGGGACGACCGCACGCTGTTCGGCGCCGGCGCGCTCCACGAGCTCCTCGGCCAGCTGGGGCGGACCGCCCGCCTGGCACCGGAGCTGTCCGGCCTGCTCGACGAGGCCCAGCCCACCGAGCTGGTGTTGGACACGACCACGATGTTGCGCTTCGCCGCCGAGCGGATCGAGCCGCTGGCCGAGGTGGGGGTGGCGGTGCTGTTGCCGTCGTGGTGGAGCCGACGGGCGCGGGTGGCGCTGCGGGCCAAGGCGAAGTCACCGGCCTCGCCACCGGGAGCGGTCGAGGGTTCCGCCTTCGGTATGGACGCGCTGGTGTCGTTCACCTGGGAGGCGGCACTGGGCGGGAGGAAGCTGTCCAGCACCGACCTGGTTCGCCTCGAGGAGGCCGCGGCAGCAAAGGCGGAGATGGTTCGGCTGCGGGGCGAGTGGGTGTTCATCGACCCCGACGACATTGCCAACCTGATCGCGACGGTCGGGACCGAGGGTGAGGCGGGCGCCACCGACCTGCTGCGGGCCGGGCTGGGCCTCGACGACCTGGGCGCACCCGACGGCCTGGAGGTGGACGGCGTGGTGGCCACCGGCTGGCTGGGCAACCTGCTCGACGATGCCGTGGCGGGCACGATCACCCCGATCGACGATCCTCCCGGGTTCAATGGTGCGCTGCGCCCCTACCAGCAGCGGGGCGTGGCCTGGCTGGCGTTCCTCGGCCGGCTGGGCCTGGGGGCGTGCCTCGCCGACGACATGGGGCTGGGCAAGACCGCCCAGCTGATCGCCACGATCCTGGCCGACCCGTCGCCCGGCCCCACGCTGGTGGTGTGCCCGGTGTCGGTGCTGGGCAACTGGGAACGCGAGATCGGCCGGTTCGCCCCCGAGCTGTCCGTGCTCGTCCATCACGGCACCGGCCGGCACCGAGACCCGGCGACCGACGGCGACGGGGACGAGCGCTCGCGTGACACGACCGCAGCCTTCGCCGACCTGGTCAGCGGCTTCGACGTCGTGCTCACCACCTACTCGCTGGTCGCCCGCGACGCCGACCAGCTGCAAACGCTCACCTGGGGCCGGTTGGCCCTCGACGAGGCCCAGCAGATCAAGAACCCGCGCACCAACACCGCCAAGGCGGTAGCGGCGCTGTCGGCGCAGCGCCGGATCGCGCTCACAGGCACGCCGGTGGAGAACCGCCTGGCCGAGCTGTGGTCGTTGATGAACGTGTTGAACCCCGGCCTGCTGGGATCGATCACCTCGTTCACCAAGCGCTTCTCCGGTCCGATCGAACGAGACGGCGATGAGGCGGCCACCCGGCTGCTCCGCCAGGTCACCGGGCCGTTCGTGCTGCGACGACTCAAGAGCGACAAGTCGATCATCGACGACCTGCCCGACAAGATCGAACAGCGCGAGGACTGCCTGCTGACCAGCGAGCAGGCCACCCTGTATCAGGCCGTGGTCGACGACCTGCTCGAGGCGATGGAGGAGCTCGGCCCTGTGTCCGGGGCGCCGGACCGACCCGAGCGTTCGACCAGGAAGCGGGCCGAGCGCAGCGAGACCGACGACGCGATGACGAGGCGGGGCCTCGTGCTGGCCGGGATCGCCAAGTTGAAGCAGGTGTGCAACCACCCGGCCCACTTCCTGGGCGACGGGTCGGCGTTGGCGGGCCGCTCGGGCAAGCTCACCCGGGTCGAGGAGCTGCTCGACGAGATCGTCGACGCCGGCGACAAGGCCCTGTGCTTCACCCAATACACGGCGTGGGGCGACCTGTTGGCCACGCACTTCGCCCGACGCTACGGCGTCGAGCCGCTGTGGCTCCACGGCGGCACGCCACGGGCCCGACGCGACGAGATGGTGGCCGCCTTCGGCGACGACGACGGCCCGCCGATCTTCCTGCTGTCGCTCAAGGCGGGCGGCACCGGGTTGAACCTGACCGCGGCGTCCCACGTGATCCACCTCGACCGATGGTGGAACCCGGCCGTCGAGGACCAGGCCACCGACCGCGCCTACCGCATCGGGCAGCGACAGACCGTGCAGGTGCACAAGCTGGTGAGCGTGGGCACGATCGAGGAGCGCATCGACACGATGATCAACGAGAAGCGGGCCCTGGCCGAGGCCGTGGTCGGCACCGGCGAGGCCTGGGTGACCGAGCTGAGCGTGGACGAGCTGCGCGACGTGATCTCGCTGCGCGACCAAGCGGTGGGCACGTCATGAGTCGGTTGACCGAAGCGCCCGAACACCGCGCCGCGGGAGCCTGATTGTGGCACGACGAGGCTGGGACGATCGCTGGCAGTACTACCCCGCCTCCAAGCCGCTGCCCGCCGACGGGATCGCCACGTCCAAGCAGCGCGGCGCCATGGCCGACAGCTGGTGGTCGGAGCGGTTCGTGGCCATGCTCGCCTCCTACGGGCTGGGGGGCCGCATGCAGCGGGGGCGGCGCTACGCCCGCACGGGCCAGGTGTTGTCGGTGGACGTCAACCCCGGCATGTTGGTCGCCCAGGTGCAGGGATCCCGCCGCACCCCCTATGCCGTCACCGTGCGCTGCGCCGAGCCGACCCCGGCGCAGTGGGCGGCGCTGGACGAGGCGCTCGGCGCCCAGGTTCGCTTCGCCGCCGGGCTGCTGGCCGGGGAGGTGCCACCGGAGCTGGAGGACGTCTGCGCCGAGGCGGGCTTCAGCCTGTTTCCGACCACCTGGGCGGACCTGCGGGCCACCTGCTCGTGCCCGGACTGGGAGAACCCCTGCAAGCACATCGCCTCGGTGCTGTACGTCTTCGCCGACCAGCTCGACGGCGACCCGTGGCTGTTGTTGGAGTGGCACGGTCGCAGCAGGGACGACCTGCTGGCGTTCCTCGGCGCCTCGACCGACGACGATCCGAACGGTCGGGACGGCTTGCCCGTGTGGTGGCCGCTGACGCCCGGTCGGCTGCCGCAGGTCACCGGAGCGTTCCAACCTCGGCTGAGCCCGACGCCCGACCCGCCCGATCGGGTGCTCGCCCGCCTGGGACCCCTGGACGTGGAGGCGGTCGGAGCCCAGGTCGACGAGCTGCTCGCCGACGCCTACGCCGCCATCATCGCCGACCCGCCCACCGGCACTCCAGGATGAGCGGCTCGATGGCCCAGGACTTTCGGTACCTGGCCTACGGCTCGAACCTGGTCGCCGGCGGGCTGTGCCGCTACGTCGGGGCGATCGCCGACCACGCCGTCGGCGAACGCGTGACCATACCGGGGTGGCACCTACGGTTTCAGGGCCACTCCATCCGCTGGGACGGATCGGCGGCCACGATCGCCCCCGACCCGGACGGACAGGTGACCGGCCGGGCCTGGCCGCTCGACCGGGACTCGTTGATCGCCGTCGTGGCCGGTGAGGCCGGCGTCGCACCCGACCGCGCCGGGTTCGCCGTCGACCTGGTGCTCGAAGCGGTGGCCGCCGACGCCCGGGCCTCGCCGTGGACCGCACCGGTCACGCGCCCGATCAGCCAGTACGACACGGTCGTGGCGATCGACCACCCCGACGGGCTGTTGTGGACGGTGACCGCCAGCGTGCCCGACGTCCTCCGGCGCCGCTGCGAGCCCTACCTGGCCCAGGTGCACCTCGGGCTCACCGACCTGCTGGGACGCGACGGCGCGGACGACGAGATCGAGGCAGCGCTCGACCGGTCCTCCCTCCTGCCGCCGGGTCGTCCCATCTGACAGCAAGACGCCGAGGTTCGCCGCTTCCGCGCCTAGAGCGGCACGATAGCGGCGAACCTCGGCTCCGGACGTCAGCCGATCAGCTCGGGGGTCCGATCCTGGGGTGGGGCCTCGGGGCTCGGTGGCTCGTCCATCGACAATTCCTCGCCTGAGGGACCTTCGACGTCGATGTTGGGCAGCAGCCGGTCCAGCCAGCCGGGCAACCACCAGTTCTTGTCGCCGAGCAGCTCCATCGTTGCCGGCACCAGCAACATCCTCACCACGGTGGCGTCGAGGAAGATCGATGAGGCCAACCCGACGCCGAACAGCTTGATGATGCGATCGCCCTCGAGCACGAAGCTGCCGAAGACGAACACCATGATCGCCGCCGCTGCGGTGATCACCTTGGCGGTGGACGCCAGCCCGTCGGCAACCGAGGTGCGGCTATCACCGGTGCGCTGCCACTCCTCGCGCACTCGCGACAGCAGAAACACCTCGTAGTCCATGGAGAGTCCGAACACGATGGCGAACAACATCATCGGAACAAAGGGTTCAATCGGGCCGGTTTGAATGCCGGTGATACCGCTGAACCAGCCCCACTGGAACAAGGCGACGACCAGCCCGTAGGCGGCGCCCATCGACACCAGGTTCATGACGACGGCCTTCAACGGCACCAGCAACGACCGGAATACGACCATCAACAACAGGAACGACAGCGTCAGCACCGCCCCGAAGAAGTAGGGCAGGCGGGAGGTGAGGTACTCGGAGAAGTCGATCTGTACGGGGACCGAGCCGGTCAGCGCCACGTCGACGCCGGCGGCCTCCTGGGCGGCGGGCAACACGTCGGACCGCAGCCGGTGGACCGTGTCGGTGGTCTCCTCGGCCTGGGGGGAGCTCGTCGGGATGATGGCCCACTGCACGGCGGTGGCCGCGGCGGGATCCTCCTCGTCGTTCGGCATCGCCGGGGTGACGAACACGACGCCGTCGTCGTCCTGCACCGCAGCTTGGATCGGGGCCAGCGCCTCGGCGTCGAACCCGTCGGGGAGCTCGGCCACCATGAGGAACGGCCCGTTGAAGCCGGGCCCGAAGCCTTCGGCCAGCAGGTCGTAGGCCTTGCGAGTGGTCGTGTCCTCGGGGAAGTTCCCCTCATCGGAGAAACCGAGGCGCAACCCGAACACCGGCAGCGCCATCGTGATCAGCAGCAGGAACCCGGCCAGAACCGAGGCCCACGGGTGACGCTGGACGAGGCGGCTCCACCGGTAGGGAACTGTCTCTCGCAACGGCTTCTGGCGGCGTCGAGGCACCTCGCGCTTGAGCGGACCGGCGAAGAACCCGGCGATCAACACGACGGCGGCGACCGGAAATGCAAGGAGGAGCGGTGTGAAGTTGAGGCCCGCACCGACCAGCGCCAGCGCAGCGAAACCAGCTGCGATCAGGCCGCGCCAGCGGGTGAGCTCCACCCGTTCGCCGGCAAAACCGAGCAATGCCGGGAGCAGCGTCACCGACGCGACGATCGTGACGGCGACGACCGACGCAGCACCCACCGCCAACCCGGTGACGAAGCCGACCCCCATGATCAACATGCCCATCAGCGAGATGACCACCGTCGTGCCGGCGAACACCACGGCCCGGCCGGCGGTATCGATGGCGATCGCCGTCGACTCCCGCACCGTGTGGCCCGCATGCAGTTGCTCGCGATAGCGGGTGACGATGAACAGCGCGTAGTCGATGCCGACGCCAAGGCCGATCATCACGCCCAACACGGTGGCGAAGTCGGGGATGGTAAACACGTTGCTCAGCAAAGCCACCGAGACGCTGCCGATGCCGATTCCGAAGAGCGCCACCCCGATGGGCAGACCCATGGCCAGCACCGATCCGAAGGCGAGGATCAGGATGACGATGGCGAATGCCAGCCCCAGAATCTCCGACGACGGGCTCTCGAACTCGGCGAAGACCTGGCCACCAAACTCGATGCTGACGCCATCGATCGTCGGCGCGGCCTCGGCGATCTTCTTCTGGAGCTCAGCGCCCCGCTCCAGGTCGATGTCATCGTCGAGCTTCACCTCGGCGTAGGCGATTTTTCCGGCCTGTTCGCCGAGCGGCGCGATCTGGCGTGCCCCGGCCTCGCCATAGGGGCTGACAACGTCCTCGACATCGGGCAGGTCGGCCACGGTGTCGAACAGCTCGGACATCGGCTGCTCGACCGCCGGGTCGGAGACCGGGCGCTCGGACTGGAACACGATCGTGCCACCCTGACCGCCGGCACCGTCGCCGAACTCCTTCTCGAGCAGGTCCAGGCCGGTCCGGCTCTCGACGTTGGGCAGGTTGAACTCAGTGCGGAACTGAGTGCCAACCACGCTCGAGAGGGCGCCGCCTCCCACGAGCACGAGCAGCCACAAGCCGAGCACGAGGCGGCGTCGGTCGTGACACCAGTGAGCGAGGCGTTGAAACATGTTGGGGGCTCCCAGAATCGTCGTCGTCTGGCTCGGCGATGCCAAGAGGGTCTGCAGTTCAGACGGTGTACGGAAGCTAGCAACCTCAAGGGCCGACTCCCCAGCACCCGGGCGCCAAAGTGACCACTGACACCGGCCGACAGGCGGCGACGTTCGAGGCGCGACCGGGCGCTACCGCGGGTGTCGCTGCTCGATCGCCACGATCAGGTCGCGCCGTTGGCGATCGGTGAGCGAGCCATCGGCGAATCCGGCCTCGACCCCATCGATCAGGTCGTTGCGGGCGGACCTCACCACGCTCAGCGTGGTGTGGGCGGTGGCCGCGAGCGGCACGGGGAGGAACGACAGCCGAAGGTACGGCGGCGGCAGCTCACCGTCGCTGAGCACGAGGACACCTCTCAGCTCGTCTCCGTCCGCCTGGCGTTCGGCGTGAAGCCGCCGCCTGAACGCGTCGTGGTCGAACAACTCCCTTGCGATCAGATCGCCCGCAGGCGTTCGCACCTCGGCGACGAGGGGGCACTCGAGCAGCGACGGGTCGAAGTCGCTGCGGTCGTCGTCGAACATCATCTGCACGACGGTGTGTTCGAGACCATCGATCTCCTTGGGGTGGACCGCCACCCCCAACACGCCCAGGTCGTAGGGCTCGGATCCCGTGGCGGTCTCGGCCTGAGCGGCCACCCCGGACAACTCGACTCTCAACAGCTCCATGCCTGGAGGCTAGACAGCACGGCTGGGTTGCCGAAGCCGCTCGCATGGCATCCTTGATGAATGGCCACGGTTGATGTCCCAGCCGGGCGAGCGGCCGCCGTCGACCCTCCGTGGACACCCCTGACGTACTCCCCGTCACTCGACGGGCTGCGCGCTCTGGCCGTCCTGGCGGTGATCGCCTACCACGCCGAGCTGGGTGCCCGAGCCGGCTACCTCGGCGTGTCGCTGTTCTTCACGATCTCCGGGTTTCTGATCACCCGACAGATCCTCGACCGCCACCGCGCCGGCACGTGGGGCTGGGGCACGTTTGCAGCCCAACGGGTGCGACGCCTGGCGCCGATGGCGCTGGTCACCCTGGCCGGAGTGACCCTCGTCGACACGGTCCATCCGTTCTTCTGGGGACGCGATGACGTCGGCGGCGACACGATCGCCGCTGCCCTGCACGTCGTGAACTGGTGGTTCATCGGCGGGGCGAGGGGGTACGACGGACCCACAGACATTCCCAGCCCAGTGCAACACTTCTGGTCGCTCTCGGTGGAGGAGCAGTTCTACCTGGCGCTGCCGATCCTGCTGGCTGTGGCGTTGTGGGTGGCGGTGCGACGCGGCGCCGACCTGGTGACGGTCGTGCTCGGGGTGGCAGCAGCGGCGGCGTTGGTCTCGCTGGCGATCGGACTGGCCACCGGTGGCGAGCGTGCCTACTTCGGTACCGACTCCCGGGCACTCGAGTTGCTCCTTGGCGTGATCGCCGGAGCGCTCGCCCATCGGGGCGCGCTGGCTGCACCGCAGATTCGGCGATGGCTCAGCCGGGCGGCCCCGGTGCTCCTGATCGGCCTGGTCGCCGTCTGGATCCTCGGCCCGGCCACGACGCACTGGCTCTTCGACGGCTGGCTGCCCGTGATCGCCGCTGCCGCTGCACTGTTGATCGCCGGGGTGACCGCCAGCACCGACACGCTCGGCTGGTTGAGCCACCCGGTGGTCGTCGGCGTGGGGCGTCGGTCGTACTCGCTCTACCTGGTCCACTGGCCGATCATCCTGGCCACGGGTCCGCGCGTGATCGACGCCCCGGCGACCGTCCGTTGGGCGGTGCGCATCGTTGCGATCATCGCGCTGGCCGAGGCTGGGTTCCGCTGGGTCGAGACGCCGATACGCCGCCGTCACAGCTTCGTCGGACGCCGGCTGGCCGCCGCGTACCTGGGTGCGGTGACCGTGCTGATCATCGTGACGCTGCCCACCATTCCGACCGCTCCGACAGCGGAGCCCTTCGCCGCCGGGCTTCCGAGCGACGTTGCGGCCCGCTTCGAGCGCGATGGAGAGCTCGCCCGCCTGGGCCGACGACCCGAGATGCTGGCCGATCCCGATCCGGACCTGCCCGCTCTGGTGCTGCGCGGTGACTCCACAGCCCGGTTCCTCGGCGGGCCGTTATCGCATGCAGTGCCGAAACTGGGTTACCGCCTGATCAACCTGGGGGCCCCGGGATGCGTCCTTGGCGGCGATGCGCCGACCGTCGGTCCGGTCGACGGTGACGGGGAAGCCGGCGCAATCGGGGATGACCCGGGGGAAGCCTCCGGCTGCCCGACCATCGCTGACGACAACGTCGTCGCCACCACGCTGAAACCTCGGGCCGTCGTCTTCACGTTCGGCGTCGCCGACATGGCCTTTCTCGCAGCGACCGATCCAACCCTGTTCACCGATCGGGTCGAGGCGGCGGTCGCCACCTACGTCGACGTCGGCGCGCTGGTGGTGCTGGTTGCACCCTGGCCCGAACCGGAGTGGCAGCAGGCGATTGCGCCGGGGGTGCCAGAAGCGGTGACCGCCGACCTGAGACGGATCGCCGAGGACACCGACGGGGTCGTGTTGACCGAGGGCGGTGGGCTGTTCGCAGGTGAGCGGCGCGACGACCGTGCCCTTCGACCCGACGGCGTTCACATCTACGACCAGGCACTCGGCCGAAAGGTCGTGTCGACCACGCTTGGCCCGGCACTCGCCGCAGCGCTCGCTGAGGCGGCTGCCGAACGGCGCGGCTGAGGCCGGGTCCCGGACCGCTCAGTCGACCGTGCGCGGGGAACCGTCGGCGTTGCGCTCGGCGGTAAACCCGTCCTCGGTGAGCCCGATCACCGTGCCCCGGTTGATGCTCACCCAGTCGCGCGCCTCCAGGTAGGGCCGGAACGTCTCGACGATGCGCACCTCGTCGGCGGACGTTTTTGGCTGTTGCAGCTCGAAGACATCGGGAAACTCGCACCACGCAGTGACCGCACGCCACAGCCGCACGGCCGCATCGCCGGTCGGCGGGTTGATCAACACCGGACCGAACAGGCAGCGCTCACCGAAGACCGGGTCGTCGAAGAACAGCGTCGGCACCCCGTACCCACCGGAGGCGACCACCCGGTCGTGGTCGGCGCGCACCTCGTCGTGGGTCGAGGCGTCGGCCAGGGCCGTATCGACCAATCCCGGGTCGAGGCCCAGCTCATCGAGCAGGTGTCTGGCCACCTCGGGATCATGGGGACGGTGGCCGTCCTCGTGAAGCGCCCGGCCGGTGCGCTCGTACCAGCGGTCGAGGTCGTCGTTGCTGCGCCGACGCAGGAGCGCACCGATCCGCATGATCGACCAGCCGTAGCTCCACTCCCGTTCCCACGGGTGCTTCTTACCCGCGACCCGGTTGATCTCCTCCAGGCTGAAGAACCTCCAGTTGACGTCGATGCCCACCTGATCGCGCACCGTGCGGATCCACTTCGAGGTCTGATAGGCGTACGGGCACAGCACGTCGAAGTGGAAGTCCACGCTCGTCGGCGCTGGTGCCGAGGTCGCTGGTACGCAGTCCGCTGCCCGATCGGTCATCTGGTGGCCCCCTCCCCCCGTGACGCTACCCAAGGGAAACCCGGCAGTGGGTGCCACCCTCGGCTCCATCGAGCGGCGCTGCCAGACTGGAACGATGTCTCGCAAGCGCAAGCCCAACCGGAAGCGCCAGGGCGGTCGGGTGACCGCGCCCAAGCAGGCCCGGGGTCTCGACGGCGCAGGGTCGACACCCGCCGAGCTCGACCTCGGGTGGGCGGCCCCCAGCCGGTCGGACGCCGGCTGGTCCGGACGTGGCGGAACGGGCGCCGGGGACTCCGAGTCCGAGCCCGACGTCCACTCGGTGTTCGCCGCCATGGCGGAGGCGATCGGGCAGCGCCGCGACGCGCACCCGGCCGAGGCGGAGGAGCTCGCCTCGGAGTTCGTGTCGATCATGGCGATGGCCGCTGCAGGGGCCGACGACGATGACGAGTTCGGCAGCGCCTCGCCCGGCCCCGACGACCGCAGGCGGGGCCTGGAGATGGTCGGCGTGGCCGTCTCACTGCTCGCTGAGACCGAACGGGTGCGCCCGCGCGCCGACTACGTCGATTGTCTACGTGCGTTGGTGCCCTTCGTCGACGCCGCCACCGCCGATGAGGTTCGGACGGTGCTCGAGCGTGCCGACGCACGCTCGAACGCGCCGGCATGGGCGGACGCGATCTGGCGGGCGACGCCGACCGGCGCCTGGCGGGCCGGCGACCGGCTGGGCGACGCCCTCAACCTGGGCATCGAGCTGGCGTGGCCGGGCGAGTGGGAGAACCGGGTGCTGTTCGGCAGCCTCATCCTCACCGAAGGTCCCTTCGTCAACGACCTGGTGCTCGCCACGCTGGACGAGTTCACCGAGGTGTACGTCCCGGGCACCGGCTACCTGGTCGGCCCGGGCGATCGCCCGTACCTGGCCGACGCGATCCGCTACCTCGAACCGGCCGACGTGGGCGAGACCGCTCGCGCCCTGCGCGACGGCATCGCCATCGCCGGTGCCGACGCCGAGGCCCCGCTCCAGCCCGGGTTTGACAGCCTGGCGCCGCTGGCCGGGCTGGTGCTCGACACGATCACGCTGGCGCCGCCGGCGGACGTCCCCCGGTCGAGCGATGCCGAACGGGCGGCGGCCGCGTCGGCCTTTCTCGCCTCACCCGAGGCCGCCGGGCTGACCGATGGCGCCGCCGGGCTGAATGATGGCACCGGCGGCGATGGTGACAGCGGCGAGTCCGAGGTGCGCGAGCTGGTCGAGCGCTTCTTCGACTACGTCGAGCAGCGCTCGGACGGCGACGTGCACCGCTGGTCCCCGGCGGTGGTCGCAGCGTTCGTCGACTGGTACCTGCGCACCGAGATCACCTCCGAGGGCGACGACGAGGCGCTCATGCGCGTGGTCGGGGCCTGGATTCGCTACACGCACCGACACAAGGAGTGGCCCGCGTCGATCACCGACGAAGCGCTGCTGCGCCTGGAAACGCACCTCAACCCCGGCGTCGATCCAGCCGAGCTGTGGGAGCAGTCGCTCGGCGACGGTATCGAGGCCATGGCCGCGGAGCTGGGATTCGAACTCGCCGACGAGGACTCCGCGTTTCCGCTGTTCGACGAGCCGGGAACTCCTTCGGGCGACGCGTCGTCCGAGTGGTGACGCCATGTCATCGCGCCCGACCAAGGCCCGAAATGCAGCCGCCATTGCGGTGCTCGTCAGCACCACACTCGACCGCCTGGAGTCGGTCATGGAGCGGTTCGCCGAACGGGTCGACCTGGCAGAATTCATCAGCACCGGGGTGAACAGCCCTGCGCACGGGCGACGGGTCAGGACCGGTCGGGGATCGAGAAGTCGCGGTTCGGCGAAGTAGGCGGCATCGCCATCTTCATGCCCGCCGGGGGGCGCCAGCCGCTGGCGCCGAGATCCTCGATGACATGGGCCATGTTCAGCTGGTCCTCGTTGTAGCGAAACTTGCCGTCCCCCGCATAGATCAGGTGTGAGAAGCCGGATTGCTCGTAGTCGGTCCCGTCCGCCCCGGGAATCACCTGGCGCCACTTGATCAACACGGTGTCGCCGTCGATCATGTAGTGGTCGGTCGGAAAGCGCCAGTCGAGGCCCTCCATCGCTTCGCCCATCACCTCCGCCTTCACCGCTCCGATGCCCTCGACACGACCCCAGGCCGGGTCGACGTACACCACATCATCGGTGAACAACGGCGCCAGATCCGCCCAGCGCCCGACCCCGTCGCTGATGCGGTCGCGCAACCCGATCAGACGGGTCACCGCCGCTTCGACCTCGTCCCGTGCATGGCTCATCGTCGCTCCCCCCTCGTGGCGGCGCTCACGGTAGGCGATGGGTTACTCGGCTCGCCGCAAAACCTCAGTGGCCGGGCCGTCGCCCGTGTCGCAGCGTGGCGGGGAGGCCCAACACCACCGGCTCTGCGGCGTTGCGTGCCAGCGACCGGTAGTGCCGCTGGGCGAACCACCATCGGCCCTCGACGCGTCGGAGATCGTCCTCGTACATCCCGTGGGTCTCCTCCCACTCGTTCGTGGCCCGGTCATGGCGGATCTCGCTGATGAACATGCGTCCGGTGGCAACGCCGGCCTCGGCATCGACGTCGACCACGCTGTTGCGGATCACGAACGTGAAGTGGTCGAAGCGTTCCATGGCGCCGGCCAGCATCCCGGCGAGCGCGACGGGTCCGACCAGCGTGCGAACCGGAGCGGACACCAGGTCGAGGTGGATGCCGCAGTCGGGGAGCATCAGGTCGGTCAACTCGGTCAGCGCACGACGGGTGATGACGTCGGCGTAGGCGGCGTTGAGCCGGCCGATGGCCACCACGTCGTCGGTCAGCGAAGCACCCATGAGCGTGACCTTACGGGCCGGGACGACGGTCCGCGACGACGGGCGTCGCTGTGCTGCGGGTCGTCGCGCAACGTTTCATCGGCTCGCAAACGGGCACAGTGATCCGGGCGGCCGATGGCCGCACGCAGAGCACCCTGGAGTATTCATGGACATCACCATCGCCGGCGGTCACGGAACGATCGCCCGCCACCTCACCCGTCTGCTCGCCGGCGACGGCCACCACGTCACCTCGTTGGTCCGCAAGGAGCAACAGTTCGGAGACATCGAAGAAGTCGGTGGTCGACCGGTGCTCGTCGACCTCGAGAACACGACCAGCCACCAGCTGGCCGAGGCGATCGGCGACGCCGACGCCGTCGTGTTTGCCGCCGGCTCGGGTCCGGGCAGCGGCGCCGCCCGCAAGGAGAGCGTCGACCACCAGGGAGCGGTCGCCCTCGTCGAGGCCGCCAAGCAGCGCAACGTCGCTCACTACGTGATGGTCAGCTCGATGGGTGCCGACGCCGAACACGAGGGTGACGAGGTGTTCGATGCCTACCTTCGGGCGAAGGGGCAGGCCGACGACGCGCTCCGCTCCAGCGGGCTGGGTTACAGCATCGTCCGCCCGACGTCGCTGACCGACGACGACCCGGTGGGCACGGTCACGCTGAGCCCAGATGCCGACGGCGATTCGATCTCCCGTTCCGATGTGGCCGCCGTGCTTCAGGCGTTGCTCCTCGAGGGGACCCCTCTCGACTCCACCGTTCAGCTGACCGCCGGAACGACGCCGATCGGGCAGGCGGTCACGTCCGCCCACACCTGAGCTGGAGGATGGTACCCGGCTTCCCCCAGCGTGAACCATATGGCTTTGGTAGCGTCGACCATGTCGACCGCCGGGCGGTCGAGACGGGGGAACCATCATGGACCAGGCAGGTATCGATGCCCTGAGCGACGAAGTCGCTCAGCGGGCGCTGTTGGAATTTTGGGACCGGGCGCCGTCGTCGCTGTGGCCGGACGGTCGACCATCCAACGCCGAGGCGGAAACGATGGTGGAGGAGGTTGGGCTGGAAGCCGACGGTGACGTCGAGCGTTTTAGGGCGGAGGTCGTCGACAGCGCCAACGAGCCGTTACGGGGGGCCGCAGCTCGGGCCATCCTGACGGAACTCAACGCCATTCCCGAACTCGAGGACGTTGTCGGCGAGTCGGTATCGGCCGCCGAGGAGGCACACCTGGCGCCGATCCCGCTCATCATCGGGGCGGTGGTCTTCCTGATGGCCAGCTACAAGAAGATCGTGATCAAGAGGAATACAGCCGCCTCGGCTGACGGTGCGACGTCGACCTCGACCGAGATCGGTATCGAGACCCGGGAGCCCAAGGAGGTGATCGAGGCTGTCGAGGCCTTCGTCACCTCCAAGCTGACCGGCTTGCTGGGCTGACGCCCCGATAAGCGGCCGTTCACGATTTCGAGATGACCGACAACCCCACCCCCGACGACAGCGGGGCGGGCGGCCACCCGGGTACGCCAAGCCCACAACCGTGGGACCTGGCAGCGCAGGGCGCCGCAGCGGTGGGAACGGACCTCCGCGGCGCATTGGCCTTGTTCCAGGAGGCGATCGATCTGTCGGCCGGGGCCGGTCCAGCCGACCCCGAGCTGCGACGGCTGTGGGCCGAGGTCGCCATCGAGGTCGGACTGCCCGATGCCCAAACCCGCAACGTTCTCGACGAGGTGATCGCGGCGACGGCCGGCGACGACGATCCCACCACGTTGGCCTTCGCCCTCGGCACGTTGGCTCGGCTCGATCACCGGGCGGGTGACTCCCACCAGGCCCACGCACATCTCGAGCGGTCGGCAGCACTTCTCGAGGAGGCCGGCCACCCCGAGAGTGTGGTCAGCACGCTGACGTTTCGGGCATCGGTTGCCATGGCGGACGGTGACCGCGCCGCCCAGACCGAGCTGCTCACCCAGGCGCTGGCGACCGTCGAACACCACCGCGACGAGGCGTGGGCCGATCGGTGGCGACGTCACTTGACGGCGACGCTCCACGAGCAACGCGCCCCATGGGACGAGCTGACCGTCACGCCCGTCCCAGCGGCCCGCGCCGACGCTGCCCTCGCCCGCGCCCGGCGGTTGAGTGCTCTTGGCGATGTGGGTGGGGCCCAAGCCGCCTATCGCTTCGGGCTGAAAGCCATGGAGCGCGACGGAGCCTCGGCCGGGCTGCGTTGGCGGATCCTCTTGGAGTCCGGGGGGTTTCTCTCGGAGAATGCCGATGTCATCGTCGGGGGCCACGACCTGGGGGCAACCCAGATGCTCGAGGCCTTGGCGGTGGCCCGAGCGTTGGGCAGCAACGACATGTGTGTGGACGCCGCCACCGACCTCATCGACGTGGCCCCTCACGTGTCCGGCGAGCTGCGCAGTCGGATCGACGCTGAGGTTGAGGCCACCGCAGCCGAGCTCCGTCACCAGGACCGGCCCGACACTTACGCCGGCCTCATCCGGGCCCGTGTGTACGGGGCGCTCTCGGAGGGCTTGACCGACGAGGCCCGCACGCTGGTCGACGAGCTGAGCGAGTTGGCGACCAGCCCCAACGACCGCATCTGGGCCGCCATCTACCGTGCCGCCGTCGAGGCCGAGGCCGATGATCTTCCGGCGGCGCTTTCGGCGATGGAGGACGGTCGCGCCGCACTGTGCACGGCCGTGACCGACGCCGGGGCCGACGGGTGGAGCCTGTGGTTCGACGAGGCGCAGACCCTCTCGGAGGGCGCGGCCAACCTGGCCGCCCGCCTTGGCGATGGCGAATCGACCCGCCGATGGGTCGACATCGGCAAAGCGTTCGCCTCCAGCGCCAACCTCGCCGACGCGGTCGGCGCGCTCGAGGGCAACGACCTCGGCGATCGCCTGGCCGCGCGGCTGAGCAGCGACCGCGCCTCCCTGCTGACGTGCACCGACCTCGACCACCACCTGCTCGTCACGGTGACCCGCCCGGACGGCGGTTGCGACAGCCGTCGCATCGACACCCCGGTGGCGGTCACGAGCCTCATCCCGCAGATGGCGGGATCCGCCGCCGCGATCGCTGCCAGGGGTCGGCTGATCGCCTCCCTCGATGGAGTCGGTGCGCTGATCGGAACGGCCCTCGCCGAAGCGCTGGCTCACACCTCCCACCTGTACGTCGTCGCCGACGGCCCGCTGTGGTCGCTGCCCTGGGCCGCGATGCCGCTCGACGACGGCCGCGTGCTCGGCGACGCGGTGAGCCTCAGCCTGATCCCCAGCATCGGATGGCTGGTGGCCGCACCGTCGGGGCGGTCACTGGCCACCGATTCCGTGCTGAGCGTCGGGGCGGGCGACGAGGACGGGTTCGGCCCCTTGGCACGGGCGGCCTCGGAGATCGCCGCGCTGCCGTGGGGTCGGGCGCTGTTGCTCACCGACGAGGACGCCGAGCCGCAAGCGGTACTCGCAGCGCTCGGGGACTGCGACGCGGCCTACATCATCGCCCACGGCGAGGTCGGCGACGACGCCGACGTGCTGGCGGCCGCGTCGATCGAACTGGCCGACAGGGCCAGGCTGGACGGTCGAGCGTTGGCTGACTCCCCGGACCGCACCGCGCCCATCATGGTCCTCAACGCCTGCTATTCCGGCGTGATGCCGCGTGGCAGAACCGACCTGCCGGGTGGGTTCTGGACCGGGCTGTTGCACGGCGGAACCGTGTCAGCGTGCATCACGACGGCCGCGGTCGATCCAACGCCGGCACATGCGATGGCGCTCGACTACCTCGTCCGCCTGCGCCATCGGACGACCGGACCGGCCACGGCGCTCCGCGAGGCCCAACAGGTGCTTCGAAACGCCGGCGATCCGCCCGAGAGCTGGGCCTGTCACACCCTGGTCGGCGTGGCGTAGCCGAGCGACGAGCCTGCGACCGCGTCGGGCGGCCGGGCGGACGTGAAGGTCATCACCCCGTCGTCGATCGGCGCTTTGGCGATCAACACCTTGTCGTCGGAGTAGCGCTGGGTGTTCACCCACGGATCCCGATCGCCCTGCTTGGGCAGAAACGGGATCATCCGCTGGATGTAGCCGGCGGAGAAGTCATCGATCCACGGGCGGGCCGGCATGTCGGCATCGCTTGGGCGCAGCCGTGGCGTGGCGATGTCGGTGCCGGAATCGCGTAGGTGATTGAGCAGGCGAGCGACGTAGTCGCAGGTCAGATCCGCCCGCAGGGTCCACGAGGCGTTGACGTACCCGAACGACGACACCAGGTTGGGCACGTCGGAGTACGCCAGCCCCTTGTAGGTCCAGGTGTCGGCGAAGTCCACCGGTTCGCCGTCGACGACGAAGTCGACTTCGCCGAGCGTCACCAACTCGAGCCCGGTGGCGGTCACGATGACGTCGGCGGGGAGCTCCCGGCCCGAGGCCAGTGCTATGCCGGTTTCGGTGAAGGTATCGATGTGGTCGGTCACCACCTCGGCTGCGCCCGAGCGGATCGCCTTGAAGAAGTCGCTGTCCGGTACCAGGCACAACCGCTGATCCCACGGGTCGTAGCTGGGCGTGAAGTGCGTGTCGACGTCGTACTCCTCGCCCAGCTCGCGCCGCACCAGCTTGAGCAGCAGGGCCTTCACCTTGTCGGGGGCGGTCCTCGTCCTGTGGTAGAGCAGTTCCTGAAGACGCGTGTTCTTACGACGGGTCAGGTCGTAGGCCACCCGCTCCGGCAGGTACTTGCGCATCGTGTTGGCCAGGCCGTCCTTGGCCGGTCGACTGATCAGGTAGGTGGGCGAGCGCTGCAGCATGGTGACGTGTTCGGCGGCGGGGGCCATCGACGGCACCAGCGTGATTGCGGTGGCACCCGAGCCGATGACGACCACCCGCTTGCCCTCGTAGTCCAGGTCGTCGGGCCAGAACTGGGGGTGGACGACCTCTCCCCGAAAGCGGTCCCGACCGGGGAACTCGGGCGTGTGACCCGTGCGGTAGCTGTAGTAGCCCGAGCACATGAACAAGAAGTTGCACGTGTAGGTGGCCGTTTCGGTCGACCCGTCGGAGGTGGAGCCGTCGCCGTCGGTGCGTCGTTGGGCGGTGACGGTCCAGCGAGCGTCCTCGGTCGACCACTCCGCTCGCTCGACCAGGGTACGAAACCGGATGTGGTCGCGGATGGCGTACTCGTCCACCGTCTCGTTGAGATACTCGAGGATCGACGGTCCGTCGGCGATCGACTTGTCGGCCTTCCACGGCTTGAAGCTGTAGCCGAGCGTGTGCATGTCAGAGTCCGAGCGCACGCCCGGGTAACGAAACAGATCCCAGGTGCCGCCCAGATCGTCGCGGCCTTCGAGGATCACATAGCTGCGGTCCGGGCTGAGCGCCCCCAGGTGGTACGCAGCGCCGATCCCGGAGATGCCGGCGCCGACGATCACGACGTCGTAGTGCGTCGGTTCGGTGCCCTCCGGGCCGGAGTGTCCGGTGTGGCGATGGTCGAGTGTGCTCATCGTTCGTGTCCCCCTGCTGACCGCTGGCCGCCTCGTGGCACGGCTGCCAGGAGCCTACGCCGCTCACCTCGGCAGGGCATCCAGGGCCGAGCAATCGCTCGATCGCGCACATTTCGCCGCCTCGGATCTGGGAGGATCGGCCGATGGCATCAGCAGGGGCAACCTTCGTCACGCTCGTCGTCGAGCTGTCCGATGGCATCGGGCGGCTCACCCTCAACCAGCCGGACCGCCTCAACCCGCTGGGCTCCGACACCCTGACCGAGATCGCAGAGGCCGCTCGTTGGTTCGACGACGAGGGCGCTCGGGTGGTGGTGGTTACCTCGGCCGGCGACCGTGCCTTCTCGGCGGGCTTCGACCTGCGTGAGATCAGCGGGCCGTCGGATGAACCACCCGATGTCGACCTCGGCTATCGGATGGTCGACGCCATCGAGCGGATGGAGGCCATCACGATCGCCGCCATCCACGGGCACTGCGTCGGTGGCGGCATCCTGTTGGCGGTCGGATGCGACCTGCGCATCGCCGCCGACAACACCCGCTTCTCCATTCCCGAAGTGGACCTGGGCATTCCCCTGGCCTGGGGAGGCATCCCTCGCCTGGTTCGCGAGGTGGGCCCCGCTGTCACCCGAGAGCTGGTGATGACCTGCCGTCCTTTCGATGCCGTGGAGGCGCAGGGCCTCGGGATGGTCAACCGGGTGGTGCCACGCGATCGGCTGCGGGCCGAAACCGACGAGCTGGCCTCATCGTTGGCGGCCAAGCCGGTCTCGCTGCTGCGCACCACCAAGCGCCAGGTCCACGATGCAGCCGAGGACCTGGTGTCGACGCAATCGGGTTGGACCGCCTCGGCGCACCTGGCGGTGGCCCTTGCGGACCCCGGGGCACGCGCTGCTGCGGCCCGCTACCTGGCGGGACGCGGCGGGCGATGAGTTTCGTCCAAAGGTTCGACGAGCCAGGGCAGGGTGCCAAACTCCAGGGGTGAGTTCTTCAACCTCTGGCACCGACTCCACTGCGGCGAACGGCAACGCCAACGCCAACGGCAACGGCCGCTTGGACCTGCCCGGCCCGATCGCCTTCGTCATGGGGGGCGGCGCCAGCCTGGGAGCTGCCCAGGTGGGCATGTTGCAGGCGCTGTCCGAGTACGGCGTGACGCCGGACCTGATCGTCGGGACGTCGGTCGGTGCTCTCAACGGGGCGTTCTTGGCCTCCGACCCGGCAGGGGGCGCCAACCGGCTTTCGCACATCTGGCCCACGATCACCAAGGAGCAGATCTTTCCCGGTTCGCCGTGGCAGTCGATCCGCACGCTTCGGCTCGACAAGACCCATCTGTACTCCAACGAGGGTCTGGCCGAGTTCATCGATACCCACCTGCCGGTCGTCGACATCGACGACCTCGAGGTGCCGTTCGCTGCGATGGCCACCGACGTCGACACCGGCGCCGCCGTCGCTCTCGATTCGGGTTCTGCCAAGTCGGCGCTCCTCGCCAGCGCGTCGATGCCCGGTTTTCTGCCGGCGGTCGAGCGCGACGATCACTTGCTCTACGACGGTGGCCTGGTCGCCAAGTTGCCGATCGGCCAGGCGCTGTCGATGGGTGCGAGCACGCTGGTGCTCCTCGACTGCACCTTCCCCGGGCAACCCGCGCCGCGGCCGACCAACCTGTGGCAGGTGATGGAGTGGGCGATGGCGCTCACCCAGAACAGCCAGGCCAGCGCAGCGCTGCCGTTCATCCCCTCCGACGTGCCGGTGCTCTACCTGCCCGGACCGCCCCGGGCCGACTTCTCCCACCTTGAGCTCGACCACACCAGCGAGCTGATCAGCGGCGCCTACGACGAGTCGCGGCAGTACCTGAAGATGGCGGTCGATGATCCGGACCTGATCTACCGACATCAGCTTCCGACCGAGGTCGTCGGCATGCCGGACCAGCCGGACAACGAGCCCTCGGACACGTTGACGGACACGACGGACGAGAGCGATTGATGGCCTCGGACGAGGTGGCCGGATCGGGCGAGAGCGGCCCCTCCGACGAGGTTGCGCTGCTCGACGGGCTGGCCACCACCCGCGCGATCCGTCGGTACCGCGACGAGCCGGTCCTCGAGGACGACCTGGCGACGATCATGTGGCACGCCACCCGCGCCCCGTCGGGCAGCAATCGCCAGCCGTTCCGGTTCGTCGTGCTGCGCGATGGTCCTCGCGCCCGACAGGCCAAGGCGCTGCTCGGCGAGAGCTTCCGCACCCTGTGGGCCGAGAAGCGTCGCCGGGACGGCTACGACGCCGGCAGCGGCACGCAGTCCGACACGCCCAAAGCGCGCATGGCCGCCACGATGGAGCACTTCGTCGATCACTTCGAGACCACCCCGGTCGTCGTGTTGGCCTGCCTGATCCGCCATCGCAGTCCGACCCCTACCGAGGGCGCCTCGGTGTACCCGGCGTGCCAGAACCAGCTGCTCGCCGCCCGGGCGCTCGGCTACGGCGGGGTGATGACGATGTGGCACGCCTACGTCGAGGACGAGTTGCGGGAACTGCTCGACATCCCCGACGACGTCGCCATCTCGGCCACGCTGACGCTCGGTCGACCCGAGGGTGGGCACGGGCCCGTCCGCCGACGACCGGTTGACGAGCTGGTCTTCGACGACGGCTGGGAGCAACCCGCACGGTGGGCGGAGGACCCGCCCGGCACCCGCTTCACCTCGGCGGGTCCGCCCCGCCGTCAGTCCTGAGCCTTGAGGAAGCCCAGCGCGGCGTCGATGAAGTCGAACGACTTGGGCGTGCGGGCGTGGTCGGTGCGAGGCAGCGTCACCAGGCGAGCATCGGGAAGCGCTGCGATCAGCTGATCGGCCGGGGCCACGAAGTCGTGCTCGCCGAGTACGACGAGCACGGGGCAGGCGACCGCCGCCAGTTCCTCGACGCTCACCCGGCCCCCGCCGTTGGCCATGCAGGCCGCCAGGGCCTCCCGGTCGTTGCCGGGCAGCTGCGCCAAACCGGAGAAGTAGCCGAGCGCCGGGTTGTCGCCGTCGTCGCCGCTGCGAACCGCGTCGACCACGACCGACATGTCGTCGGAGCGGAACAGGTTGGCGCCGACCCCGGCGACGATCAGCGACCGGAACCGGTCCGGGTGGGCGGCCACCACCTTGAGCAGCGTCTTGGCCCCGAGCGAGAAGCCGATCGCGTCCACCGGTCCATCGGCCGGCAGCGCCTCGACCACCCGCGCGCCGAGGTCGTCGTAGGCCGCTACGTCATGGGGCTTCGGCGCCGCGCCGTGGCCGAGCAGGTCGACGCCGATCGCCTCGCGGCCTTCGTCGGCCAACAGGTCGACCCAGCCGTTGGCGACCCAGGTGAGGTCGAAGGAGGTGCCAAAACCATGAACAAGAACGACCGGAGGAGCCATGGGGGTCAGTCTGGCAGCCGCGCACCGACCAGCGGCCACCACCGGTGTGGCCTCGAGCAACGCGTCGATCACCACTCCGAGGTCCGGGCCAGGGTCTGCGCCGGCATGCCCCGGATCAGGTCGTTGGAGCCGACGGCCACGACCGCCAGGTCGAGCCGCAGCGCCACCGCCTCGTCCACCCGCGCCATGACGTCGCCCACCCGTGAGCCACCGGCCGCCAGCGACTGCACCCGGACCGCCCGCGCCAGGCCGAGGCGCCGGATCGATTGACGCAGCCAGATGTCGTCCGGGGTGTCCACCCCACCCTCGCCATGCCCATCGCATCACCCCCCGGCGACGGTCCACACGCCCGCCCACCCCTGGGCCCACTCCCCCGCTTGGCTCCACCCATGGTACGAACGGGCCCATTCGCTGGCTACCGCTGCGCTGAGCAGAGCTGTTAGACCCGACCCATGAGCGCAGAGACCGACTACGCAGACGAGACCGGCGCGTACCGGCGCAACTCGGACTACATCACCACCCGCATCACCCGCGACGGCGCAGAGGGGTGGCCGGTCGAGGCCGGCCGCTACCGGCTGGCCGCCGCCCGTGCATGCCCCTGGGCCAACCGCGCGCTGATCGCCCGACGGCTCTACGGACTGGAGGACAGCATCTCGTTGGCGCTGGCCGGGCCCACCCACGGCGAGGAGTCGTGGACGTTCAACCTGGACGACGGCGAGAAGGACCCGGTGCTCGGCATCCACCTGCTGCGCGAGGCCTACGAGGCCAGGGGGGTCGAGACCGGCAGCGGTGTGACGGTGCCAGCGTTGGTCGACGTCCCCAGCGGCAAGGTGGTGACCAACGACTTCCAGCACATGACCCTGGACATGGGCCAGGAATGGAGCGATCTCCACCGCCCCGGGGCCCACGACCTGTTCCCACCCGAACATCGCGACGAGATCACTCAGGTGGCCGACGCCAACTTCCGCGACGTCAACAACGCCGTGTACGAGGCCGGGTTCGCCACCGACGCCGAGGCCTACTCCGAGGCCTACCATCGGCTGTTCGCCCGGCTCGACGAACTCGAGGTTCACCTCGGCAGCCACCGGTTCCTCGTCGGCGACACGATCACCGAGGCCGACGTGCGGCTGTGGCCCACCCTGGTGCGCTTCGACGCCGTCTATCACAACCACTTTCGATGCAACCGCAACAAGCTGGTGGAGATGCCGGCGCTCTGGGGGTACGCACGCGAGTTGTTCCAGACGCCGGGGTTCGGCGACACGATCGACTTTCCTCAGACCAAGGCGCACTACTACCTGGTTCACCGTCAGCTGAACCCGTCGGGGATCGTGCCGATCGGCCCCGACCTCGCACCGTGGACCACGCCACACGACCGCGGGCGTCTCGGCGGTCGCCCGTTCGGCGACGGGACCGCCCCGGGGCCGCCGCCGATCGACGAGCTGCCGGGTGCCGGCACCAACCCCTACTGGCCGCGCTGAGTCACCGGATACCGACCGGCCGAGGAGAGCGGACGCCGCGGCCTGATCAGGCTGCCGGCGACCAGGTGGAGTGGGTTCCGCTCGAGATCCGCTCGGGCAGGCTGATCCGGGCCAGCGGACCGTCGCTCGGGCACGACGCGTCCAGCACCCCAGCACTCGGACCGATCGTTGGGCACGTCGGAAACGAACGTCAGCAGGTAGCCGTCGTCCTCGGCGGTACTGTTGTCGCGTGGGGCCATCGGCGCCTCGGACACAAACACGCCGTCCGGAGCGTCGAGCACCTCCTCGGTGCCGGTCTCCAGGTCGTGCTTCACCAAGCCATTGAAGGCGAACATGAGCGGGCCTCGAGGTTCCAGTACAGCGACGGCGCGTTCAGGATCGTCCAGTTCTCGGTGAACGCCGTGTCGTGAGGCTGGCGGGGCCCGGGGAACGGCACCTCGACGTAGTTGGTGAGCTCACCGTCGGCATCGATCACGCCGTATCCCAGACTGGGGTCGTCACGCGTGTAGTTGAAGAACAACAACTCGCCGGTGCGGGGATCCACCTTGGGGTGAGCGGCCACCCCGCGTCCGGAGTACTCGATGCCCCACCGGCTGATGCCCCGGTCCTGCAGCGTCACCGGGTCGAGCCGGTAGAGCTCGCCGCACTGGTAGTAGCTGGCCAGCGCCTCGCCACGGTGGACGATCACGTCGGTGGAGGCGGCGTCCTTCAACATGCCCCGAGCGCCCCAGCCGTGCTCGGCGATTGCGTTGGACGGATGTTCGGTGATGCCCGCCCACAGCGACCGTCCGGCCCGCTGCTCGGCCAGAAACCCATCGGTCTTGACGAACCGGTTGGCGTAGCGGGCCTCGCCCCCACCGAAGGTGATCGAGTGGAGCATCGCATCGCCCTCAAAGGGGTGGTAGCGCTTGATCGGCCGAAACACGGCCGTCTCGGTGTTGCGCAGGTAGGTGCCGGTCAGGTCGTCGGGGATCTCGCCGACGACGTCCAGGTCCCAGGCGTCGTACTCGGTGTGCTGGGGTCGCCAGGCACCGCTCCGGTACGGGTGGTCGTCGTTCTCCGGCAGGTCGGATGCATAGCTGGCGATCTCTTGGACTTTCACGGGGCACCCACTTCTTCGACGACGAACGAGAACGTTGGCGGAGGCAGCGCGTCGGTCGAGATCGTGCCCATCGTAGGGGCGTCGCGGGCGGCGGCGCTGGCGTCACGAGCCACCGGTCAGCTACGCATGGCACAGGGCCCTTCGGGCACCGAACCACTTCGACACGGGGGAACCACCATGGCCGACGCTTTCATCATCGACGCCTGCCGCACGCCGCGAGGCATCGGCAAGCAGGGCAAGGGCGCACTTGCGCACCTGCACCCCCAGCACCTGGGCGCAACCGTGCTGGCGGCGCTTCGGGACCGCAACGGCCTCGACACGGCCGACGTCGACGACATCGTGTGGGGCACCAGCTCGCAGGTCTCCGAGCAGAGCGGCGACCTCGGCCGCATGGCGGCGCTGGACGCCGGCTACGACGTCCGGGCGAGCGGGGTGACCCTCGACCGGTTCTGTGGATCGGGCATCACCAGCACCAACATCGCCGCCAACGCCATCATGGCCGGCATGGAGGACGTGGTGATCTCCGGGGGCACCGAGATGATGTCGCTACCCAAGAAGGGCATGCTGCCGATCGGCGCCAACAACGCCCACCTCCAGGAGTTGCACCCCCAGCCCCACCAGGGCGTGTGCGCCGATGCGATCGCCACGCTGGAGGGCATCGATCGCCGTGCGCTCGACGAGCTTGCCGCCACGTCCCAGGCTCGGGCCGCCCGCGCGATCGAGGAGGGACGCTTCGACCGGAGCCTCGTGCCCGTGTACAACCGGGACGGCTCCCTGGCCCTCGACCACGAGGAGTTCCCCCGTCCCGGCACGACGGCCGAGTCGCTGGCCAAGCTGCCGCCCTCCTTCGACGCGGTGGCCGACTACCGACACGACGGCGATGCCCGGACCTACCGGGAACTCGTCGCCCAAAAGTTTCCCGACCTGACGATCGAACACGTCCACCATGCGGGTAACTCCTCCGGGGTCGTCGACGGGGCCGCCGCCATTCTGCTGGCCGGTGAGACGTACGCCAAGGCTCACGGCCTCGAGCCGCGGGCCCGGGTGGTGGCCACCGCCAACATGGGCGACGACCCCACGCTGATGCTCAACGCCCCCGTGCCCGCCGCCCACAAGGTGCTCGAGCGGGCGGGCATGACCCTGGACGACATCGACCTGTTCGAAATCAACGAAGCCTTCGCCGTCGTGTCGGAGAAGTTCCAGCGCGACCTCAACCTCGATCGCGACAAGGTCAACGTCAACGGCGGAGCGATGGCCCTCGGTCACCCGATCGGTGCCACCGGCTCGATCCTGATCGGCACGATCCTCGACGAGCTCGAGCGCCGGGACCTGCAGACCGGCCTGGTCACGATGTGCGCCGGCGGCGGCATGGCCCCGGCGATCATCATCGAACGCGTCTGATCAGCGCGGGACGGAGAACGAGCCCAGCAAGCTTGCTGCTGCATCCATGCCCAGGCCCTGGCCGGCCCTCAGCTGCACCGTGGCCCGGAGTTGGGCGGCACACCCTTCCAGGTCGGAGGTGAGCTGTTCGTGCATGAAGCGCAGCGTCTGGAAGCCCAGCTCGGCCGCCGCCAGGTCACGCTCCCGATCCCGCACCATGGCGGCGCAGCGGCTGTGCCAGCGCCGCCCGTCGCCCTCGGCGATCACGGCCCCCCGGGGGACGAGCCCGTCGACCAACCCGCGCACATCGCCGCGGGACGGCAGCCGATGTTGGCGGATCACCTCGGTGATTCCGGCGGCATCGAAGAGGTCGCTGAGCAGCCGCTCCAGCGCCGACTGCTCCAGCTCGCGGCCACCGGTCCGTTCGTCGAGCAGTTCCCCGAGCAACACGGCGCCTCGACGCCCCGGCTCGCCGAGGCGCACCAACGCGCCCCCCACGTCCAAATATCCGACCAGCCGGTCGTAGTGGGCCTCCTCCAGCGCAGCGGTCAGCCGTGCCCTGCCGGTCTCGCCGGACAGGTCCACCAGCGTCCGCGCCGGCGACGTCACCGGCAGCCCGGCCACGGCGTCGACGTCGATGTCGTCGAGGCAACGGGAGCGGTGCACGATCAGCTCCGATCCCACGCGAGGGGAGAGCCGGTGCGGCACCACCAGAGTGGGCCGGCATTGCTCGATCGACTTCAGCCCCCACAGCCGGGCAGACGATCCATGCGAGATCACGGACTCGGGCCCCACCCGCAGATACGCCGCCCACAGTCGTTGCTCCTCGCTCCGAGGCGACCCCGGCAACCGCATGACTCCCGGCAGAATCAACTCGAGTCGTCCGGAATCGATGGCCCGCCGCAGCGCCCACTTGGTGATGCCCGATTCGAGCAGCTGACGACGAGCGACCACACCCGCCTGTGCACTGCCCAGCCTGTCCGCCACAGCGAGGAGCTCCATGGGTGTCGACCGTACGATCCAACGACACAAACGACACCGGTGATCTGGCCCCGGTTCGTCCGACCCGTCGTTGCGCTCAGCTGCGATCCCACCGCCACACCGATCGCGCCCACGCGCCAACTGGGCGCGATCGGTGTGACCCGGTCCGCACCGAACGCACCCAGATCACCCTTGGGCGCGATCGGTGCGGACCGCACCCCGGCGCGCCTGGTCACCGAGTGAGGGGAGCTTGGGGAACAGCTCGATCCCTCGCTGTACGAGGCGGCCCGGGTTTCGGATCGGAGTGCGGTCTTGAGCATCTTGCCGGCGGAGTTGCGCAGCAGGGGCGCATCGACGGATCGCCAGTGGCTGGGGATCTTGAACGGTGCCAGATGTGCGTCCAGGAACTCACCGAGCTGGACGGCGTCGAGCGACCGGCCGTCCCTCACGCACACGGTGGCGGCCACCTCCTCTCCCAGGCGTTCGTGAGGCACCCCGTCCGCGGCCACCTCGTACACGTCCGGGTGTTCGTCGATCGCCGACTCCACCTCGGCGGAATACACGTTCTCCCGACCGCCCAGCACCAAGTCCTTGGCCCGGGCCTCGACGTTGAGCGCAGAGCGGTGGCAGCCCGCAGGATCAGCCGAGGCCGGTGAAGTCCGGCTCCCGCTTCTCGGCGAACGCGGTCATCGCCTCCAGGTTCTCCGGCGTGCCGAGCAGACGCTGGAACGCCTCGTCCTCGCGTTGACGGGCGGCGGCGATTTGGGGTGCCATCCCCGCCAGGATCGTCCGTTTGGATTCGACCAGCGAGCTGATCGGCTTGGTGGCCAGCACCCGAGCGTGCTCCATCGTCACCGCGAGCAGTTCGTCGGGATCACATACCCGGAACACCAGTCCCATGCGTTGGCACTCCTCGGCGTCGAGCCACTCCGAACTGAGCAACGCCCACGACGCGTTCTGTCGCCCGATCAGCGCTGGAAACGTGAAGCTGCTCGCCAGTTCCGGGGCGACGCCCAGCCGGGTGAACGGGCACTTGATCCGGGCCGTCGATGCCATGAACGCCAGGTCGGCAAACCCGAGCACCGTGGCGCCGAACCCGACCCCGATGCCGTTGACCGCGACGAGCAGCGGCTTGGAGAAGGTGGACATCGTGTCGGCCAACCGAGGAAACGCATGGGCGTCGGCCGCACCGGTGCCCATCGCGATCTCGGCCATCTCGGTGAGGTCGACCCCGGCGCAGAACGCGTCGCCGGTACCGGTCAGAACGACCACCGCCACCTCCCGGTTGTCCTGGGCATCGGCCAACGCGTTGCCGAGGGCACTCCACATTTCACCCCGCATGGCGCCCTTGGCTTCGGGTCGATCGATCGTGATCGTGCGGATGCGGTCGGCATCGGCCACAACGATGTTGGCACAGCCGTTGAGCTCGACTCCGTCGTGCGAGGTGAGGCCGGGGCTCGAATTGGTCACTGGGCACCCCCCGGCCTGGGAGCCTGGCGTTCGAAGACCCCCGGATACATGGAGGTGGTGGCGAGGCTCAGCATGGGCACCCGCTCCGAGCGGTCGACCGCTGCTGCGAACCGCAACCCCTCGTCGGCCAGCCACCGGCCGCCCTCGGGTAGGGCGTCGAGCGCAGCCTCGACGACGACGCGGGGATCGACGGGCGCGGCGAAGGCGCGCGCCGGGTCGGCGCCGCCGGCGCGGAACATCGGGGTGTCCATCGTCGGCGCCACGACGGCGAGGGTGTCGACCCCGGAGTCGGCCAGCTCCCAGCCGAGCGCCTCCACCAGGTTGATCGAGAACGCCTTCGTGGCGCTGTAGAGCGCAACGCCACCGGTGCCGGCCAGAGCGGAACCGGAGCTGGTGGCCACGAACCCGCCGCGACCTCGCTCGACCATGGCCGGCAGCGCCCAGGACGCCAGGTCGGCGGTGGCGGCGCAATTGACCTCGAGGATTGCCCGTCGGCGGGCCGGCTCCATATCGAGGTACCGGCCGACGAAGGCCACTCCTGCGTTGGCGACCGCCAGGCCCACCTCCAAGCCGTCGGTCGCCTCGGCGAGCGACTCGATCCACGACGGGTCGGCCACATCGGCGATGAGCGGGCGGGCCGTGGCCTCGTCGCCGAGCGCCCGGGCGACGTCGGCCACCATGGGATCGACGTCGACCAACACGACGCCCAGCCCACGGGCGATCAGCGCCTCGGTACACGCCAACCCCACCCCCTGGGCGGCGCCGGTGACGACCGCCCACCGCCCATACCTCGCTGCAAACTCCGCCATGTGGCCCTCCCCCGACGATCGGCGCGCCGAACCCGCGATCGTAGGGCGCGTCGGCCTCGGGGGCGCAGGCCGACGGCGCGATGGCTGCTACAACGAGGGGTACTCGTCATTCGATGAGCTGTTGAAGCCGAGTGGCTCGAGCCGACCGGTTGAGACGTCGATCCGCACGAGGTCGAAGTCGGCGCCCCCCGGCTCGAGGCGGTGGGTGATGATCGATGCGCCATCGGCGGACCATTGCGGCCGGCTGGTGACCGCCGAATCGTTCATCAAGCGACGAGGCTCCGAAGTGAACCGCCCCTCCCGATCGATCGTGGCCAAGCGGATGTCCCAGACGCCGATGCCGTCGGTCTCCAGCTGAGTCAGCCATCCCAGCGAGGAACCATCGGGCGACTCGTACGGGTCGTTGTCGCGCAGCCCGTCGTTGGTGTGGCGGATCGGTTCGGCGACCGGGCCATCGCCGGCCGCGTTCAACTCGACCGAGAAGATCTCCTGGTCGCCGTCCGAACAGAAGGACTTGGGGCAGCCGACGAACCAGACACGTCGTCCGTCGCTCGAGTAGGCCGGGTCGATGTTGCGCCCTCCACGGTCGGTGAGCTGCCGGGGCTGCTGCCCGGTCGGATCGGTGATGAACACCTGGGGGTTCAGCCGGCTGCCACCGAACATCACGAGCGCCGTTCCGTCGGGTTGCCACTCGGCGTGGCCTTGCAGCGTCCATCCGTCCAGACCGGCCGGGCGAAGCTCCACCGGGTTGCTGCCGTCGGCGTCCATCGCCCACAGGCTCACCTTCGTGGCGTCCAGGTCGTGAACGCCGGCCGGTGCCCGGTAGAACAGGATCGTGCGTCGGTCCGGCGAGATGCGTGGCCACCACGAGTCGAGGCTCGGGTCGTCGGTCAGCTGACGGGGAGCCGAGCTGTCGTCGACCGCAGCCACGAAGATCTCGAAGTTTCCGGTGCGGTCGGAATCGAATGCGAGCGACCGATCGCTGAGCGGGGTCGCGCCCGGAAGCGACCCGGGCGGTGCGAAGTTCTTCGGTACCGCCGCCGCACTGTCGAACCGCTTGATGGCCACGACGGCCACCACCACCGCCAGGACGATGAGACCCGCCAACACCCCGGCGGAGATCAGGCAGCCTCGGCCTCGACGATGCGTCGCGCCGGACGGGTCACCGGGCTGCGCTGCTCGTGCCCCCACGGCCGACGAGTCCGGGTACGGGTCAGGACCGGTCATCGTGTCGGCGCGGGGATGGGGGCGGGTTCGAGGGCGATGGCACGCAGGGCCTCCCACAGCCCGTGGGCGGTTCGTTCAACGCTGTAGTGCCTGGCCCTGCGGTGGCCGGCCGCGATCAGCGAGGATCGGACCGGGTCGTCGGTCGTGGCTCTCACCAGCGCATCGGCCATGCCATCGATGTCATCGGGATCGACGAGCAGCGCGGCGTCTCCGCAGACCTCCGGGATCGACGTCGCGTTGGAGGCAACCACCGGCGTACCTCGCGCCATCGCCTCCAGCGGCGGCAACCCGAAGCCCTCGAAGCGCGACGGGTAGATCAGCGCCTCGGCTGCGTGCACCAGCAGGTGTCGATCGTCGTCGGACACCCGCCCGAGGAACCGCACCCAGTCGTCCGCTCCGCCGGGGTGAGCCTCGGACCCCCACCAGGTTGCGCCGGCCACCACGAAGCGATGATCGGCCAGGGCCGGGCATCGCCGACGAGCACCTCGAACGGCGTCGACCGCGGCCGGCAGGTTCTTCCGGGGGTGCAGGTTGCCCACGTACAACACGAACGGGTCGGCGAGATCGAGTCGTCGTCGCAGCTCGTCGAGCTCATCGGCCTGTGGCGCGTGCTCGGGCGGGTCGACGTGCAGGGGCACGTGGTGAACCACGTCGCTTCCGAGGCCGTACGTGCTGATCAGGTCCGAGCGGCAGAACTCGCTGATCGTCAGCACCCCCGCCGCCCGTCGGACCTGACGGCGCACGATCGAGCGGAGACGCAGGCGAGTCGGCCGCGGAAAGGCATCACCCAGATGTTCGAAGCTGAGATCGGGCACCATCAGTGCCACCGGCACGCCACCGCCACAGGGCGCGTGAGTGAGCGACACCAACACCTCGGGAGTCGGCATCAGGCCGCCGACCCAGCGGGGCAGGTCCCGGAGAAAGTGGCGTGGGCCGCTCGACCGGGGCTCGACGGTCGCCCTGACGTGCGCCGAGGCACGGTCGACGTCCGGTTGGACGCCTGCGGCAAACAGCAGGTCGATCTCGTCGTCGGGCCCGGCGCCCCGCACCAGCGCGCGCACCAGGGCCCGCGCCATCGTCTCGTCGCCGCCCAGGCCGGAGCCGATCGAGCTGGCATCGAACGCCACCCTCATCGGACCGGCGTCCCGGCATGGACCCGACGGATCGACAGGAGCGCCGGCGCCACGGGACGGCGGCGCCGGGACCGCTCGTGCCCGACGATGCTCGACCTGGCCACTCCTATCGACCCGACAGCTCGTCGATCGCGGAGGACGGCAAGCTGCCACCGTGGGTCGCCAATCCCATCTCGGCCAGAGTACGGATGCGGGGCTTGGCGCTCATCGTGACGAAGCTGTCGGGGGGGATATCGGTGGTGACCGTGACCCGGGCTCCGATGATGCTGCGATCGCCGATGGTGACCGGTCCGAACACCTGCGCCGAGTCGAACAGCCACACGTCATCGCCGATCTTGGGATGTCCCGGCTTGGAGGGATCGCCGCTGCCACCGACGCTGACCTTCCCCATCAGTCGGCAGCGCTCGCCGATCTGCACCTCGGAGCTGAGCATCAGCCCGACCGGGTGCGGGGTCACCAGCCCCGGCCCCACGGTGGCGCCCGGGTGCAACTCGGCGCCGAAGAACACCACGTTGGCGAAATAGCACAACCGCGAGACCACGGTGAGGCCACGGCGGTTGAGCGCCGTCCCAACGCGCCACAACATGGTGCTCCACGCGCCGGGCAGGGTGAGCACGTCCCCCCACCACAGCGGGGACCGGGTGGAGGTGCCCTTGACCTTGGCCAGCTCCTCGAGGTCGCCACGCACCAGCGAGCGCAGCGACGCGCCGGGTTCGCTCCCAACGGTCCTCACCGGAACGCACGGGCCCAACGGCCCATCCAATCGGCCAGCTCGCCGTAGGTCCACAGGTAGTGCGACGGCAACGTCGAACGCGAGATTCCCCGCTCGAACTCCTCGACCAGATGGGCGAACATGTCGGCGTAGGACCCAGGGACGACCTCGGCGACCGCGTCGTCGATCAGCCCGTAGAACCCCATCGACATCAGGTGCATCCACTGCTCGAGCACGACCACGCGTTCGAGTGCGGTCTGCTTGGTGTGGGCGACCACCGGGTTGCCGTAGGCGAACAGGTCGCCGCGCAGGTCGAGCAGCTTCTTGACCACGTAGCCACCCCAGATGTCGTCGTGTCGAGACAGCTGCCAGCCGTTGATCCACAGGTCCGGGAGGAAGTAGTACGCCGGGGTGATCTCTGCACTGAATGCCGTGTTCATGCCGCACACGGGGATGTTGCCCAAGGCGATGCGGTTGATCGGCGACGCCAACATCGGGTCCCCCGGCTCGCCGCCCTGCAGCTTGTCGACCCCGTTGAGGTCCAGGATGCCGTCCCACACACCCATGTTGAGCTTCACTTCGCCGGTGGCGGTGGTCGCCTCGACGGCGGAGCGGTCCTCGGACCGAAACTCGTAGGGATAACCACGGGCGTAAAACCCCGGTGTGTCGATCGAGTTGACCCAGCCCTGGTCGACCACCGGCTTGACCGCTGGGGCATCCACCACCGCGTCGATCGCCCCCAGATGGGATTCGAGCCATCCCTCCCGGGTGCCGCAGTCGTAATCGAGGGCGATGATCACGTCGAAGCCCTCGTGATAGGCGATGTAATGACCCACGTTGCGAGACGCCGCCGAGCGGTGAGGCATCGCCGCGTAGTGCGGCCCGGCGTATGCCTCCTGGGCGGCGTAGTCATAGACGTAGACGTTGTCACGAGGGGGAGGCATCAGATTGCCGTTGGAGTCGTCGGAGACGATGATGGCCACGTCGTCGGGGATCTGGTCGAACAGATCCCACGGCGGATCGTTGGGCATCGGGATCACCACGGCCACCGATCGGCTCTTGCCGGACGCCTCCTGCCGGTCGTGGGGTAGCGGTGCGGCGACCCGGGCGGCTGCCCTCGAGGGCGGCTGAGCCGGGGTGATGAGCTGGGTCATGGATATTCCCTTTCTGGGTGATCGAGTCAGGCGTGACGCTGGGGTGGGCAATCGGGGCCGGGCGTAGGCTTCGTTACATGGCCAGGCTCGCTGCCGGGGCCAGCAGGTCGGCGAACTCGTGGCTCAGGTAGTGGGCGAGCGCCTCGCGCCACGGACGCATCAGGTTCATGCCCTGAAGATCGAGGGCCTGGTTGATCATGATCTCGCTGTAGGGACGCATGGAGGGAAACTCCTCCGCAAAGAACTCCGAGGTCACCTCGACGAGGTCGATGTCATCGCGTCCCAGCACCGACAGGATCTCGGCGGCCACGTCGTAGCGGGTGCCCTCGCCCTCACAGGCCATGTGGTACAGCCCGTACACCTCCGAGTCGATGAGGTTGAGCAGGCAGGCTGCAAAGTCGGTGGTGTAGGTGGGGGTCCCCAGCTTGTCGCCCACCGCATGGAGCGTCGTCCGCCCGGCGCGCACCTGGTCGAGGATGCGGGACACGAACTTGTGGTCCTTGGCCGCACCTCCGCCCACCATCCATCCGGCCCGCACGATGTAGTGCTGGGGTGCGAACTGCGCAACCTCCACCTCACCTCGCCACTTCGAGTCGCCGTAGGTGTTGATCGGGTTCGGCTCGTCGAACTCGGTGTAGGCACCGGTCTTGGTGCCGTCGAACACCCCCGCCGTGGAGATGTAAACGATCGGGATCCCTCGACGACCGCACTGCTGGGCGATCAGCTTGGTTGCCGTCGTGTTGGTGAGGTAGGCGTGCGCCGGGTTGGCGTCGCTGACCTCGAGCGACGTTTCGGCCGCCAGGTGGGCCACGAAGTCGGGACGCACGGACTCGAACACCTCACGCACGGCGTGGCGATCGCGAACGTCGAGGTGGCCGAGTTCGGGACCGAACGGACCCCAGGGATGCCGATCGGCCAGGTTGATGTCGGTGGGGACCACGTCATGGCCCGCCGCCACGAGCGCCGGGACCAACGAGCTACCCAGCATTCCAGCGGTTCCGGTTGCGAGAATCTTCATGTTGAACGCTCCTGCTGGTGGTTGATCGGGTCGGAGTGCTGTGTGCCTGGAACGGTGTGATCCCGGGGCAGGCCGAGGGTGATCACGGCCATTCGGCACGTCCGTCGGCTGACGGGAACGGCGGCCAGGAACCGTCGGTCGAAGGCCTCCAGCCGGTTCCACCAAGCGTCGGACAGCTCGACGAAGTTCTGCAGGCGGGCGCTGAGCTGGAACGGCTTCCAAGCGACGTGACGGAAGTGCTTGGCCATGACCTCGAGATCGCCATCGTTGAGCGACCGCTCGTCCTCGGTGTGGGTGTGCGGCGGGAAGCGCCGTGCCACCATCGACGAGTAACGCAAAGCGCGCACCGGTTCGGGCACGAACAGCATCGGCTCACAGAAGACGGCGATTGCGCCGGGTCGCAGCAGCGTGGCGATGCGTGCCATCGCCAGGTCGCGGTCGAAGTGGTGCACCACGTTGTTACCGATGATGGCGTCGAAGCCACCCCCGGCCGAGGCGAACGCTTCCGCGGCAAAAGCTTCGATCGGGGTGTGCACGAACGTGCAGGCGTCGCCGACGCCGCTCAGCTCGGCGCGGCGGCGGGCAACGTCGAGAATGCCCGACGACACGTCGATGCCAACCACCTCCGCCCCCTCGTGGGCCAACCACACCGCCAGCGTGCCGCCGCCGGCTCCCACCTCGAGGATGCGGCGCCCGGCCAGCGGGCGGATCTGATCGATCGCGTCGGTCAGATAGTCCACGTGCTCACGGTTGGCGAACGGGATCGGGCCAGGCGCGATGAGGTAGTCGTCGTCCTCCCACGTCGCCAAGATCCACTCGGCCATGGCGTCGTAGGTTTCGGCCTCGTGGTCATGGCGGTCGTGGGTCTCGACGGTGTCGGTGTCAGTCAGCAACATCGATGGCCTCCAAAGCCAGCTTGAGGTGGGCGAGATGAGCGGCGGCCTGGGCCCGGGCCTGCGCGGACCGGGCCCTGCCGCTCGAGCGCGGCTGCACCCGCCGCGCGGCTGCGACGGCGCCGTACGCGGCGATGCGCGCGCCGAACCCGGCAACCTCCAGTGCTCGAAGCGACCGGCCGCGGTCGGCGCCATGGGTCTGCACAAACCAACGGTTGAGGGCGCGGAGCGCCTCGGGCGAGGCCTTCCCGGTGACGCGCTTGGTGGAGGCGCCCATGAGATGTACGGCGGTCGCATCGGCGGCGTACCAGACGTGCCAGTTCGCAGCCCGGGCCCGGTGGCACAGGTCGACGTCGTCCATGTAGACGAAGATCGAGTCGTTGAGCAGACCAAACTCGTCGAGCGCCTCGCGGCGGATCAGCATGACGGCGCTGGACACCCATCCGGGCTGGAACGACTCCGATGTGTCGCGGCCCAGGTACAGGCCCTGCCGAGCGAGACTCCGGCCACCGAGTCGGTCGAGGCCGAAGAGGTAGGTCGCCATCGACCGGAGCCCGATGGGGGCTCCGGCGGTCCATCGCTGGAAGGTCCCGTCGCCGTAGACCAGGCGGGGTCCAACGATCGCCGCGCGGGGGTCGTCGCTCAGGCGGTCGAGCATGGCCTGGAACGAGCCGGGAGTCAGTCGGGCGTCGGTGTTGATCAGGAGGACGAACTTCGAGCTCGAGGACCGCAAGGCCAGGTTGTTGGCCCGACAGAACCCGAGGTTCACCGGGCTCTCGATCAGCGTGACGTCGGGGTGTCGGGTACGGAGCCACTCCGCCGAACCATCCCGGGAACCGTTGTCGACGACGACCACCTGGTGGGTGAACCCGTCGGGGATCTCGGCGGCGACGCTGGCGAGGCAGTCGTCGAGCAGGTCGACCGTGTTCCAGTTGACGATCACCGTTGTCACATCGAAGGGCCGGGCTGCCGGGCCGCCCGGGTCGACGATCGGTTCGGCGACGGCAAACGGCTCGAGTGCGGTGCCCCGCTGGGAGAGTGCGGTCATCGCAGATCCACCGATCGATGCGCGCGCAGGTCGCCGGTCACGATGGACGGCCCCGCAGTTCCATCCCGTCGCACCCGCGCGATGCGGGGGCCACCCGGGGTGAGCGACAGGAAGTACACCCACGTGCCCGAGGGGTCGACTTCGGGCTGCAAGGCCGACGGCTGCGACGGGTCGCTCAGCAGCGTTTCGGTGTTGGAGTTGAGGTCGCGCCGCACCACGACCCATCCCTCGGGCCGCACCGTCACCGATCCGTCGGCATCGACTGTGGCGCCGGACCCCGGACCTCGATAGCTGGAGTACACCACCGACGCCCCATCGGCCGAGAACACCGGCGCTGTGTCGGTCCACTCGTCGTCGGTGAGTCGCCCGGCGTTGAACCCGGTGGTGGCGTCCATCGCCCAGACGTCGCTCCACCCATCGGTGAACGTAAATGCCGCCCGCATACCATCGGCCGACAGCGACGGATGTTGGTCGTTCACCCATGCCGCTCCGGAGGTTCCGTTGGTGAGGTTGAGCACCTCGCCGGTGCGCAGCGACAACGACATGACGAACGACTCGCCGGTGAGCCGCGACGTCGAGGTGTAGAGCACGGTCGAGCCATCGGGGGTGACCCGCGGTTGCCCGTTCGATCGGGCGTCACCGTTGCGGAGGCCGTCGCGCCAATCCTCGGTGTAGGGATCGGTGAGGCGTTCCACCGTGCCATCGCCACGACGTCGGAACAGCTGCTCGGTGACGTCGACCTGGTGGTCCTCGGTGGTGCGGGCCGGGTCCAACTGATCGAAGGTGAAGTGAGCGCGTCGTTGCGCTCCCGCCGGCGGCGCCGGGTGGGGAGCGGCGGATATTCCGCCGAGGTCGGCTCGGGCCGAGAAGATCACGTCGTCGTTGCGCCCCCAGCGAGCGATCAGCACCTCGTAGCCCGGCGGCAACGGCAACTCGTGCTGGTCGACGAAGTCGGGCGAGGCGCTCACCATCCGGGCCGCCTCGTCGCTGCCCTGCACCACCAGCAGCGCCCGAGCAAACGGTTGGGGCGCCGGTGGCGGGAGCGGTCGGGGCGCAGGAGCGGCACCGATCGGCGCCCAGTCGAACCAGTCGATGGCCAGATCGGTGCTCTCCAGCACCACCCGGGGGTCACGCCCATCCGTGCCGATTGAACAGATGCAGTTGTGCAACGAATCGAGGGATCCAACGAATCCGATCGAGGCACCATCGGGCGCGTAGCGGGGTCGAAAGGCGGAGGTCTCCGCCGGGGAACAACGACGCGACGGATCCCGGCCCGTGCAGTCCATCCCCTCGGTCAGCTCGAGTTCGGTCCCGGCGCCGGCGATCGGGCGGGACACCAGCTGCCACCCGCCGACCTTGGTGTTGATCGCGTCGCTCTGACGGGTGAACGGCCCGCCCGCACCCCGGTACGACGAGTAGGCGATCTGGGCTTCGTTTGCCGACAGATCCGGGTCGACGTTGTAGAACCGGTCGGAGGTGAGCAGGCGCCGACCCGTGCCGTCGGAGGCGTACCGGGCGATCTGGGTTGAGCGGTGCGCGTTGTCGGCGAAGACGATGGAACTCCCGTCGGCGGAGTAGACGGGGTCGGCGTCGGAGGCGCCGTTGGGCTGGGTGACCGCGGACAGGTTGGTCACGTCGCCGGTCGACAGCGCCATCGAGTACAACCCGACCAGACGAAACCAGGGAGCGGTGGAGGAGAACAGCACTTCGGTGCCGTCCGGGGAGATCTTCGGTTGGGCCACCTCGTACTCGAAGGACCGAATCAGCGTGGGAGCGCCGCCGTCGGCGTTGATCTCGTAGATCGACGTGGGACTTCCCGGCGGGCCGCTTCGAGCGGTGTAGACGATGCGCCTCGACCCCGGGGCGAACTCCGGCCAGGAGTAGAAGCGACCGTCAGCTGGGGTCAACCGGCGGGGGCGACCGTCGGATCCGGCGACGTAGATGCCGGTCTGGCCGGTGGACCGCTCGGTGGCGCTGAACACCAGTTGCACGTCCGAGCCGGCCGCGCCGGCGACCGACGATGGTGACACCATGACCAGTCCAAGCAAACCGACAGCCATCACTGCGGGTACTGCCCGCGACACCAGACGGCGGACGGGTCGCACGGACGACTGCCGACCGGCGGCCGGGTTGCCCCGCCAGCGCGCCGGCGCCCGGAGGCCCCGAGCGGCCGAAACCCGGGCAGCCGATCCGGCCGTGGGTTTCGCCGGTCGAGGAGCCGCCATCGCGGCGCGGTGCGCCAACCCCCACCGGCTCGGTCGGTGCAGGCGTGCGCCGTCGCGCTCGGCCAGGTTCCAGGCGGCGACGGCCAACCCGGCCATCAGCCACAGCATGGCCAGCGGTATGTCCTGACGCAGCGAGAATCCGAGGAGTTCCTCCACGGCGAAGAAGGCCACCACCGCCACGACGCCACGCCCGACAGCGGCATAGAGCGGATCTCGCGATCGGGCGGCGCGAACGCCGGGCACGACGAGCGCAACGGTGGTCACCATCAAGCCGACGAACCCGACCACCCCCGTCTCGGCGAGGTACAGCAGGTACAGGTTGTGCACCGGATTGTTGAAAAAGATCGCACCGTATTTCTGGTAGGGCCCCATCACCTGCTCGAAGTTGTTGAGCCCTACGCCGACCATCGAGTGGTCCTCCCACATCTGAAAGCCGATCACGTTGAGTTGTTGGCGTGAGTTCACCTCCTCGAAGAAGTGGCCGGTGCCGAAGTTCTCCTCGAACTTGGGGATCAGCACGGGGAGCGCAGCGATCGCACAGACCAACCCCACCATCGCCACCCGGCGGAGCTGGGTCGAGGTGACGTCGCCGCGTCGCCAGGCGTGGGCCACCAGCCCGAGGCCGACCAGGATCGCAGCGACCATGGCCGCCCGCGTGTGGGCCACGTACATCGCCCCCAGGGCACCGACCACGGTCACCCAGGCGAAGGTGCGCGCCAACCCGTTCCTGCGGGCGAGGGCCACCGACAACGCCAACAGCCCGACCGCCGACATGGTGGCTCCCATGAACACCGGGTGGATGATCGTGCCGAACGGGCGCCCCAACGAACCGGTGTCGGTGACCCGTTCACCCAGCTCGGTGGGCACACCGAGGAAGCTCAGACCGAGGACCCCACCGGTTCGCCACTGCAACAGGATCACCACCACCTCGACAGCGGCGAAGACGCCAAGGCCCAGCAGGATCACTTCGACCTGGCGACGGGTCCGCACGCGAATGGCCACGTACACGAACAGCAGGTACATCCAGCCCATCCGCGTGAGTTCGGCAACGCCGAGCAGCGGCGACTTGCTGACGAGCAGGCTGGGCAACAGCGCCAACGCACCCACCAGCGGCAGCCACATCACCCGGCGTCGCATGCCCGCACGCAGGTCGGCGACGAGGGTCCCCTCCATCATCCACAGCCCGTACAACCCGAGCAGCATCATGTCGAAGGTGGTGACAAAGATGGAGATTGCCCCGCCCGACACGTTGAGGTCTTGGGCGGACAACGACTTGTGCAACACGAACGTGAGCGACACCGTGGCGGCGAACATCCCGAAGGTGCTGCGGTCCTTGACCAACACATAGGCGGCGCCGGCGACGGTGGCGCCGACCGCCACGATCAGGCCCTTCAGCCCGAGACCGGCGGCAAAGAAGCCGATTCCCCCGGCGCTGAGCACCACCACGGCAACACCGAGGGTGCCGGGGCCGTGCCGTTCCCCACCTGCAGCGGCGGGCGGGGCGATGGGGTCGACCTGCACCGACGGCCGCGGAACGAGATCCTCCGGAGGGCGCAGAACGAGCTCGCGAACAAGCGGCCACGCCAGCCAGAGGCCGACAGCGGCCAGCGGTAACGCCGCTGCTGCGATCGCCACTTTGGTTCCGGCGGTGACGAAGGCGACGGCGAGCAACGACGCACCCGGCACGAGCACCCAGGCCGCGAGCCTCGAAGGCGTTCCCGGCGTTCGTGCGCCGCCCACGCGCCGGGCCCGCTCCAACGCATCGCCAAACACCGGGGCCAGCTGATCGCGCACCACGAACGCCAGTGCTGCGAGGCCAGCCACGCCGAGCGATGCGTACAACCCCATCGTGCCGAGCGAGGCCACCACCGCCGCAGCCACGCCGGCCCCAACGGTGACCGCAAGCGTCGTCAGCGGACGCGGTCCGCTCGTTGGTGGCGCACCTTCAGCGGGCATCGTCATCGCACGCTCACCGTGCCCACCGCCCGCGCCCGCCCCTCGCTGCGATACCCGACGGCGGTGTGGTGCAACATGATCTTCCAATAGGCCCACTCGGCCCATCGGCCCGGCGAGGGCGACCCGGCCAGGCGCCGTTGCAGCGGCGGCACCGTCCAGTGGTTGAACAGCGCCGAGCGAGCCCCGGTTCGCAGCCTCGAACGCAGGGACGAGGTGCGGCTGTACAGGCCGTAGCGCTCGAGAAGATCGGGTTCGGGGATCAGCACCTCCAGGTCGCGCAGCCCGCGTCCCACGCTCTCCTGCAACCGACATGCGCTGTGGAGGTCGTGGGGATGGAAGTGATCGCCACGGGCCCGCGAGTTGTAGATCAGGCGAAATCCGGACGCCGCCCAGCGGTACCCCAGCTCGACGTCCTCGTGGCCGATGTGGGCCCAGTCCTCGTGAAAGACGAGGTTCCGTTCGATCATGACCGATCGGGGCAGGCTGAGGTTCATCGACCAGAAGTAGCGGTAGGGCACCGCTCGATCGGCGCGGTCGGCGATCTCGTCGTAGGCGAACGGGCGGTACCAGTCGATGAACGGATCCGACGGCATCTCGGGCGACTGTTCGACCAGCCCGAGCACCGCCACCGGCTCATCGTGGGTCAGGTGCGTCTGCGCGTGCTCGGTGAGAAACTCCGGTCCCACCCACACGTCATCGTTGAGGAACAGCACCAGATCCCCGGTGGCCGCCGCCAGGCCCTGGTTGCGTTTCACCGCCGGCAGGCGTTCGTCACTCCGTTGGTGACGGATCGGGAAGGGTGCCCCCGCCGCGACATCGAGAACCATCCGGGCGGTGTCATCGGAAGAGTTGTCGCCGACGATCACCTCGACCAGGTCGTGGGGATAGTCACATGCGATCAGGCACTCGAGGGTGCGCCGAACCACGTCGCAGCGGTTGTAGGTGGGAAAGATCACCGAGATCGACGGCAGGGTCATCGGTCTCCCCCCGATCCCCCAGCGATCGCCGCGACCGGCGGGTCCGACGCGGCATCGAGACCCGCCAACGCCGTCGGCGAGGACGACCCGGAGCGGTCGGTCGGTTCCCGCTCTTCGCCGCCGACCAAGTCGGAGATCGAGGGTCGAGCGACCAGGCCGACCACCAGGCAATAGATACCGATCGCAACGGCCGTCTGGAGAAACGGCCCTGCGCCGAGCATCGACGTCGACCACCCGACGCCGCCGGCCGCGACCGCAACAGCGGCCACGGTGACCAGCGGCGCGGGCCGGAGCGATGCCGCCACCCGACGGCGTATCGCCATCAGCGACATCACCGCCACCGCCACCGCCACGCACAGCGTCGCGGCAGCCGCGCCCGACGCGCCGTACGGACCCACCAGGGCGAACCCGGCGACCAGTGCCACCACGCAGGCCACCAGGTCGTAACGCAGCGTGGCCACCTGCTGGCCTGCGGCCAGCAGGACGAACGATCGCCATGCGTTGGAGACCATCAGCACGAACGCCACCGACAACACCAGGAATGGGACAGCCGCGTCGTCGTACTTGCCGGCATAGGCCACATCCAGCATGGCGGGTCCGCTCAGTGCTACGGCCAGCGGCACCAACAGGCAGCCGGTGAACAGCAGCTCGGTCCCCGCCCGGTACGTGGTTTGGAAGCGAAGCTCGTCTCCAGCGCCGAACGCCCGCGCCAGGAGCGGAAACACGACGCCCACCACCACGGCACTCGACAAGAACAGATACTCGATCGGCTGGGCGGCGGCGCCATAGTGGGCGACCTCGACGTTCGAACGCCGAGCGGCCAGGATCAACCCATCGGACTTCAAATAGGCCACACCGATGATCACCGTCGGACCGATGACGGCCGCCTCCCGGAGGAGCGGCCACGTGTGCGGGCGCGACACCCGAGGTGCCAGCCCAAAGGTGCGGTGGGCCACTGCGTACGCCCCGCAGGCCCCGGCACAGGCTCCCACGACCGGTGCGAGAAACAGCATGGGCAACGTCGCACCGGCGGCGACCAGACCGACCAGCACGGTGATCTCGACGATTTCCATCCCCAGACGCAGGAACGCTTCGAGGTGCTGGCGCATCTCGGCATGGGTCACCACGATCACCGTGAAGAAGGCGTCGAAGATCAGCGACACCGAGGCGATCAGTGCTGCGACGTGGGCCGTGGGCGAGGACCCGATCGCCACCAACACCAACTGGATCAACCCGCAGGCGACCACGGTAAATGCCAGCCTCAGCCCCACCACCGTGCCGAGGATCTCGTCACGCTGATCGGGTCGACGCACGATCTCGCGCACCGCCAGGGCGGGCAGACCGAACTCGCCGACCAGGCCGGCCAACATGACGGTGGACAGCACCACCACGTACTCCCCGAAGTCGGCCTCGGGCAGATAGCGCACGACGATCAACGTCGACGCGACGTTCAACAGCAGGTGCGCTCCCTTGGCGCCCAACTGCGCTCCGCTGGCCAAAGCCACCTGACGCGACGTCACCTCGGCGACGCCCGCCGACGGCTCAGCCATTGCCACCCCGGGTGCTCGCATCCACCTTGTGGCGTTTGCCGTTGCCACCCCCGCTCAGGGCATCCACCTTGTGGCGTTTGCCGTTTGGTGCGGCTGCTGCGCCGTTCACGACGACCTCAGCGGTCTCCGACGGCTGGTCGCCGTCCGACTCGTCGACAGCGGGGGGGTCGACCACTTCGCCGAGCTCGTCCAGCACCGGGGTGGGGAGGCGACGCCAGGTGAGGTACGCGCCGGCCAGGGCACCGAACAACAGGCCCAACGCCAGATACAGGATGCGCTTGGGCTCGTCGGGATAGGTGGGCAGCGAGGCCGTGCCGATGCGGGTCAGTTCGCTGGAGGCACGGGTTCCGCCGAGCAGTGCCGCGCGGTACTCCTTCTCCACCTCCGCCTGGTTGTCGGCCGACAGGTCGGCTGCGGTCTGCAGCGTCAGCAGCTCGGTCTGATCCCGACTCAACTCGGCATCGGTGGCTCCGTTGGGGAGGTCGGCGAGCGCAGCGGACTGCGCCTCGAGGTCGGCGATGCGGCCCTTGAGCTGTTCGCGCGCCGCCACCAAGTCGTTGTAGACCGGGTTGGGCGAATCGTCATCGATGCGATTCTGGGACCGGCCGGTCTCGATGACCTGCGAGGAGCTCTGTCGCTGCGAGGCGGACTGGACCGACTGCTCCAACTGGGCCAGTTCGGAGCGTGCCCCCGCCAGCTTGACCGCCACATCCTCCGTGTTGGTCTCCGACTCGGAGACCGCCGTCAACTCCGCCACCTCCTGCCGCTCGGCGGACGACATGTTGTTCTCGAGCCGGAACTCGGTCACCGCCTGGTTGGCCGCCGTGGACTCGGCCGCCGCCTTCTTGGCCTGTTCGGCGAGGTTGTCGACATTGCGAGCGGATTCTGAGGTGAAGCGCTTCTCGCTGACCGCCACCAACGCGTCGGCGGTGGCGTTGGCGACCGCGCGCGCCTCCTCGGGGTTCTCGCCCGTACCCACCACTTCCATGACGAACCCGGCCGGCTGACCCGATGCCTCCCCGTCGGTCGAACCCAGCTGGTTGGCCGACACCCCGGCCTGGACCGCCTGAATCGCGCCCTCCCGAGGCTTCGGTTCCTTGCAGAACCCGTGGCTGACCAGCGACTTGGCACACTTGTAGCCCCGGCCGAGGCCGCTCACCATCGACGAGAGGAAGCCGTCCGACTTCTTCGGCTGATCGAGATCGAGTTCGTCGACCACGATGGTGGCCACTTCCCGGCTGGTGACCACACCCGACTGCGTCTCGGCCAGGCTCTTGGCCAACGAGGCATCGATGACGCCCGGCGCCTGGCTGAGGTCCGTCCCCGAGGTGGTCAAAAACGTCGCCTCACGGCCGCGGATCAGGACCCTGGTGGTCGAGCTGTACTTCTCCGCAGCGATGAACGAGCCACCGAACGCGATCAAGCCACCGAGGAGAGCGATCACCGGAATACGCCAATAGGCCCTCACGAGTCCCCACATGGCTTTGACCTGCTTTCTGCTCAACCTCAGCGCACGTTCATGCGTCGGAGGATCGTCGGATTGAAAGACCATGGACGCCCATGAGAACCGCCGCTCGAACCCCCAGCGCCACGGCGGCCATCCACCGCAGGGGGTTCCAGGGCTGAGGCGCGTGATGGTTGCGCCAGTACAGGTAGGCGCCGGTGTGGAACGACCTGTTGAGGCGGGCCGAGAAGCCTTTGGCCCGCGTACCGCCCTCGTCGTGGACGACGCGGGCGGCCGGCTCACACCACACCTCGTAGCCGACCTTGCCAAGGCGGCGGCACCAGTCGGCGTCCTCCCAGAACATGAAGAAGTCCTCGTCGAAGCCGCCGCTGGCATCGATCGCCGCCCGTCGAAGGGCCATCGCCGCCCCCGACACCCAGTCCGCTCGGAACGGCTGGTCGCAGCGACGGCCGGGCACCACCAGATAACGCTTCGAGAACCGGTTGTTCGGAAACCATCGGCTCAACGGTGAACGTCGACCGAACAGCGCCACGGTCGGGCTGGGAAAGGCCCGGGCGGTGCGCTGATCGGAGCCGTCCGGGTTGACCAGGTCTGGTGCGACGACCCCGGCGTTGGGGTGGGAGTCGAGAAAGGCCACCAACGCGTCCAGCGCACCCCGGTCGACCAGGGTGTCCGGGTTCAACACCAGGACGTGGCGCGAGTCGGTGGCGGCAAAGCCCACGTTGTTGGCGGTGGAGAAGCCCGAGTTGTACCCGAGGGGGATCACCCGGCATCGACCCTCCAACGCCGCTGCGGTGCCGTCGGTCGAACCGTTGTCGACGACCACCACCTCGACCCGACAGTCCGCCCCGATCGAGGCCAGCCGCTCGACGCAGGCCACCACCAGGTCGCGGCATTGATAGGAGACGATCACGACGGCCAGGTCGACGGGGGTGGCCGCACCGAGCGACCGACGCTCCGGGGCTCCGGCCTCCGGTGTGCCGCGTTCGCGGGCGCCGACGCCGAGCAGAGGCGGCGTCAACGCCATCAGAACGCCCCTTTTCCCAGCAGTACCACCAGCACCGTGCGCCACATGATGCGAAGGTCGAGAAGGACGGTCTGATGGGCCACGTAGCGCACGTCCAACGTCAGTCGCTGGCGAACGGTCAGCAGGCTCCGCCCGGCCACCTGGGCCAGCCCGGTGACCCCGGCCTTGGTGAACAGGCACGCCAGCTCCTCGGGCCGATAGTGCTGGATCAACTCGGGGAGGTCCGGCCGAGGGCCGACCAACGACAGATCGCCCCGGATCACGTTGAACAGGTTGGGCAACTCGTCCAGGGTCGTGCGCCGCAACCACCTGCCGACCCGGGTGTTTCTGGGGTCATCGGCCAGCTTGTAGAACGACTCGGCCAGATCGGCATCGGTGAGGTCGTAGTCGTACAACTCTGGAAACCGTTGTCGAGCATCGTGGTACATCGTGCGCAACTTGAAGAACCGAAAGGTCCGGCCGCCCCGAGTGACCCGTTCCTGACGAAAGAAGGCCGGGCCCGGCGAGTCCAAACGGATGAGGAGCACCAGCGCGCACAGCAGGGGTGCAGCCACCGCCAACAGCACCAACCCTCCCACCAGGTCCACGCTTCGCTTGGCGAACTTGTACACCATCGAGCGATTGGGGAGGACCAACAATTCCGCCTGTTCCAACCGACGGTCGACGTAGTCCTCCAACGATTCGTCACGTCGGCGGAGCTGATCTGCCTTGAGCACCTGAGCGGCCCTGTTTTCGATGTCAGGCGTCGCCGCAACCGGGCGGGGTGTGTTCACCGCAACATGTGACGCCCCATCGATTCGACGTGGTGCCACCCGACCGACGGCGTTCGGTAATCGCGTGAGCTCGGCCAGCGCCTCGACGCCGAGCGAGCGATGACACAGGGCTGTCTCCCGAATGGTGCGACCTCGAAATTCGTCCCGCTGGAGCGGGCTGATGCCGCCGTGGAAGCCGGTCGACACCGGCGACGAGGCCACCCGCTCGTCGAGCACGGGACCGACCCCGTTTCGAAACGAACGTGCTGGCAATTGACCGTGCCTAGTCCCACCAATGCCAGCTCTGATGCGCATAAGACAACCTTTCCACACCTCGCGCTCAAGCACAAGATCACCACTCAAGCGAGTGAAATTCGAAGTAACTTTCTTCGTACCCCTGCCGCCCCACAACTGCTACCGAGGGAAGTTCAGGTCACGGTACCGAAGCCTCATCGCATGTGCAATGAAAACTTTTGAATGACACCGTAAGCATCGATGCTCAGGCCGAACCGGACGACCCCGCCTCACGCCCGGCCGCCCACGACCAACCGAGCTCGGCGATGGCGTTCACTTCGGCGGCGGCCTTCGCCGGGTCGACCCGCTCGTCGGCGTCGATGAACCACGCGACGGCGGCCGTCAGGCTGGCCGCCCACATGCGGATCACCAGTTGGCGGTCGGCCCGCGGTGCCGTGCCCGACTGGAGCAGCTCGTCGTCGAAGTCTTCGGCCAGCACTTCGGCGATGCGTCCGGCGAAGCGCCGCAACGGCTCGCCATCGCCCTCGCCCCGAACGATGATCGCCAGCACGTCGTGGGATCGGCGGGCCTGTTCGAGCAGCACGCGCAGCCGGCCTCCCTCGATGTCGATCTCGGCATCTTCGAACGCGACGGCGACCGTCTCGGCAAACTCGTCGACGACCGCGTTCAGCAGGCGTTCCCGGGTCCCGAAGTAGGCGGCGAAAGCCGCCCGGGTGACACCGGCACGCTCGACCAACGCCTCGACGGTGACGGCGTCGTAACCCTGCTCGAGCACCAACGCCACCATCGCCTCACGCAGTGCGGTCTTGGTCCGGCGAACCCGCTCCTCCTCCGGGGGTCGGTTGGCCCGAACTCCAGCGCTGATCCACTCACCGGCGGGAACGGCTTCGGCGCTCACATCGCCACCGCGGGCGCACACACCTGCTGGCACTGCCTGCCCCACACATCGATCCGAACCCGCATGCGGCCCCCCTGGCACGTCGTCGGTTCTGAATGTCTATCGGATGACGGTAGGCGCCCGCCGCCCGGCCGACCAGCCGATCGAGGCGCGGACGAGCGGCCCGGGCACCGGGTACTCAGGCGTCGAAGGAGTCGGCCAGCTCGCGCAGGTCCTTCTTCGAGATCTTGCCCAGCTCAGCGGTGGGGAACTCGTCGACGAAGTAGACGGCGCGCGGCACCTTGAAGTCGGCCAACACGTTCCGGCACGCAGCGATGATCGCGGCCGACATGTCCGCTTCGGGACCGGCGGTCTCGGCGCGGATCACGAACACCACCGGCACCATGTCGAGCATCTCGTGGCGTTTGGCCACGACCGCCAGGTCCTCGATGCCGGCGACCGAGCGACAGGCGTCCTCCACCTCGCGGGCGGACACGTTTTCGCCGCCAACCTTGAGTGCGTCCTTGTCCCGATCGCAGTAGAAAATGTTGCCGTCGGCCTCGAGGCGGACGACGTCGCCCGTGCGACACCAGCCATCGGCGGTGAACATCTTGTCGTTGGCCTCCGGGTTGTTCAGATACTCCTGAAACACCGAGATGCCACGCACTCCACGGATCCACAGCTCGCCCATCTCACCCACCTCCGCTGGGCGGCCGGCCTCGTGGTTGACGATCATCAGCTCATAGCCGGGCGCCACCCTGCCCATCGCCATGTCCGGGTAGACCTCGTTGGGATCGGAGCGCACACAGTGGGTCACCAGCTCGGTCATGCCGTACGCGGCCATCACCCTCATGCCCAACCACTCGTCCAGAAACGGCATGATCAGGCCGAAGACGCCCACCCGCACCGTGTGCTGCTCGGGGATCGGCTCGCCACCGATCGCCTTGAACACGAACGGGATGAGCGACAGGTGGGTGACTCCGTGCGCTGCGATGACCTCCCAGAAACGGCTGGCGGAGAACTTGGGCTGCAACACGACGGTGCCGCCTGCGCCCAACGCCGTCCACATCGCCCAGCCCTGGGTGTTGATGTGGAAGAACGGCAGGTAGCACATGTAGGTGTCGTCGGGGCCGAAGTCGATGTTGGTCGGGTTGACCGTGGCGCTCCAGAGCACGTTGCCGTGGGTGTGCACCACCGCCTTGGGCTTGGACGTGGTTCCGGAGGTGAACATGATGCTGACCGGTCGCAGCGGGTCCGGCTCGAGCGACGGCAGCGCGCCGGCGTCGCCCACCAACGCAGCGAACGGCTCGAAACCGTGTGCCGCCCGGTCGTCGCCCGCAGGCCCGCCGGAGTTGTCCTCGGTGACCACCGTCCATGCCAGAGCGGGTCCGGCCTCGGCGACGACCGCTGCCAGCTTGGGCTGGGTGATGGCACCGACGGCACCGGAGTGCTCGATGAAGTAGGCGAGCTCGGCCGCCACGCTGCGGGTGTTGGTCGTCACGGCGATGCCGCCCAGACGGGCCACCGCATACCAGGCGATCACCGCCTCGGGGCAGTTCTCGGCGTGGATGAGCACCGCGTCGCCCACTCCGACGCCTCGGGCGGCGAGCCCGGCGGCCACCTCGGCGCTGGCGACGGCGAACTCGGCATAGGTCCAGCTGCGTGGAGGTCCACTCTGAGGCTGCCAGACGAGAAATGGGTGGTCGCCGCGCGCGGTCGCCTGCCGCTCGATCAGCCGGCCGACGTCGCGTCCGTGGAACTGATAGCGGGCGACGGCGTCGTGATCCAGCTCGATTGGCGTGTCCGAGCGGGCCTCGCCGATCGTGACGTTGATCGGTTGCTTGTCGTCGGGCGTCTGGTCGGTCGGCGTCTTCTCGGTCGACATGGACATTGCGCTGTGGCCCCCCGGTGGCGTCGCTTCTCGCCAGGCGTTCGCTCCCGGCGGGACGACAGTAGCGGTACGCGACGACGTTTCGACGCGGGGCACAACCCGGGGACGATGGCCCGGTGTGGTCGAGCGCCAGGTGTCCTATCGTCGGACGTCCCCCGACGCCGACCGACCCGAGGCGGACATGAGCTCTTCGACCGTGCTGTTCGACTTCGACCTGACCTGGGAGATCTGCGACCTGACCGTATCGTTCCACCGGAGTGGGGGCACGCCGTGAGCGCTCCCCTCGCCTCGGACCGTCTGCGCAAGGTTCGGGCGCTGCTCGCCAAGGCCGAGGAGACCACTTTTCCCGACGAGGCGACCACCTACCTGTCCAAAGCGGCGGCGCTGATCTCCAAATGGGAACTGGACGAGGCACTGGTCTGGGCCGACACGCCAGAATCCGAGCGCTCGACCCCAATCACACGTACCGTCGAGGTGACGGCGCCCTATGCCAACCGTAAGACGGTGCTGCTCGGGGTCGTCGCCCAGGCCAACGGGTGTCGGGTCATCCGGATGCAGACCTCGTCGGAGGGTCACCGGGTAGCGCTGATCGGCTTCGGCCACGACGTCGAGGTCACCGAGTTGTTGTTCTCCTCCCTGCTCGTGCAGATGACACGCGCCATGCTCGCGGACGAGTCCCGCCAGCGAACCCCGACGGCCACCGCCCAGTGGCGCCGTAGCTTCATCGTCGCCTTTTCCAACCGGGTGGACGAGCGTCTCCAGTCGGCCCGCCGGGCCGCCGGGGTCGAACACGATCGCGCTGCCGGCCCGTCGCAGCCCTCGGCGGCGCTCGTCCTGATCGACCGGTCGAAACGGGTGGACGAGGAAACGCGGCGCCAATTTCCGCGACTGCGCAGCACCTACATCAGCAGCGGCAGCTCAACCTCCGGCGCCCGGGCGGGGAAACGGGCCGGCGACCGGGCCGAGCTGAACGGACATCTCAAGCCCAGCCCCCGGTCGCTGCGACGATGAGCCTCCGCAGCGAACACAGCCGTCGTGGCGCCCACCGAGCCGTGGCGGCGGTGAATTCTCCCGCCTCGGCGCCGCCCGGCGGCGGCGATCCGACCGCCGCCGTCTACGCGGCCGAGGACGCCGCCGCTGCGGCGTTCCCACCGCGGCGGTACCGCAGCTTTGCCGAACTGCGGTCCCACATCGATGCCATCGTGTGCTCGGACTGGTGGTCCGACACCTTTCCCGGCGCGCCCATCGAGGTTCACGTGGAGCGTCGATCCCGCACCGCCACCTTCTCGGCCGCCTGTCGGCGCGACGGCGCCGGCATCGTGTGGTTCGTCGACGGGCAGCACTGGAACGCAACGGCGGTGTGCCACGAGCTGGCCCATGTCGCCTCCGACTCCGGGCACGACGCTCTATTCCGGGAGGCGCTGGTGGCTTTGTGGCGTCGGGAGTGCGGCTTCCTCGCGGCGACCGAGTTGTCTGCCCAGCTCGGCCATCGCTCGATCTGGCGACCCACGTTCGAGCGGTAGGGTCGGCAGCGGCGGCGCGCCCGGCGTCGCCGAGCACCGATGCGCCCCGATCCCAACGGAGGAACGAGATGACCCGTGCCACCGTCACCGGGGCCTCCGGGCTCGTCGGAGCCAACCTCGTCCGCAGGCTGCTCGACGCCGGGGTGGAGGTACGCGCCGCCGACCTTCGCCGCTCGGTGGCGATCGACGACCTGGACATCGATTTCGTCGAGGTGGACGTTCGCGACGCCACCTCCCTGGCAGCGGCCTTCCAAGGCGCTGACGTGGTCTTTCACCTGGCAGCGATGATCTCGATCGTCGGCGATCCGACCGGCGACGTGTGGGAGGTGAACGTCGGAGGACCCGCAAACGCCGCCAACGCCGCCCGAAGCGCCGGGGTCACGCGCTTCGTGCACTGCTCCTCGGTGCACGCCTTCGACCTGGAAAAGTGCGGCCCATCGCTGGACGAGACCGGCCCGCGCACGATCGGCGACCACGCACCGGTGTACGACCGTTCGAAGTTCGCCGGCGAGCAGGGGTTGCTGGCCGCCGCCGGCGACGAGCTCGACGTCGTGATCGTCAACCCGACCGGGGTGATCGGTCGGCACGACCACACCCCATCGCGAACGGGTGAAACCATCCTGCAACTGCGCGATCGGAAGATCCCGGTCAACGTCGCCGGCGGATTCGATTTCGTCGACGTCCGCGACGTCGTCGACGGGCTGATCGCCGCCTGGGAACACGGACGCACCGGCGAGAACTACCTGCTCTCGGGCACGCGTATCTCGATCAAGGAGCTCGGTCAGCTCGTCGCCGGGCTCACCGACACGAGGGCCCCGATCATCGACATGCCGCTGTCGCTGATCACCCCGCTCGCCTCGTTGGTGCTGAAGCTGACGCCGAGCGGCAAGACTCCGCTGTTTACTCCCGACTCGCTCCACGCCCTCCGCTACGCGCCCACCGTGAGCCACTACAAGGCGGCGACCGAGCTCGGCTATCGGGTTCGTCCGATCCACGAGACGGTCGCCGATGCCCTCACATGGTTCACCGACCACGGGATGTGAGCGACTCGCTCAACCGTCCGTCGCTCCCCCCGATGGAAGAATCGGGTGTCGATCGCGTACCTTGAGGTGTCCGGGCGTCGGTCGGCCCGGCAAATCGTGCCGAGTTCCGGCGTCTTGTCAATAAACACCCTCCGCGCTAGGTTTATTGTCTGATCGCGACCGCAGGAGCACCATGACTGACGTCCTCGACAGTTTCGTCGAACGGGAATACGCCTACGGATTTCACAGCGACATCGACACCGACTTCTCGCCCAAGGGCTTGAACGCCGACGTCGTCCGCCTGATCTCGTCCAAGAACAACGAGCCCGAGTGGCTGCTCGAGTGGCGGCTGGCGGCCTTGGAGCACTTCCTCGCCATGGAGGAGCCGAGCTGGCAGAACGTGCATCACCCCCCGATCGACTTCCAGGACATGCACTACTGGGCGGCTCCCAAGCCCAAGGAGGACGGCCCCAAGAGCCTGGACGAGGTCGACCCTGAGATCCTTGAGACCTTCAACAAGCTGGGTATCTCGCTCGGCGAACAGGAGCGGCTCACCGGCGTGGCCGTCGACGCGATCATCGACTCGGTCTCGGTGGCCACCACGTTCAAGGCGACGCTGGCCGAGGCGGGCGTCATCTTCTGCCCGTTCTCGGAAGCGGTCGCCGAACATCCGGAACTGGTCAAGAAGTACCTGGGCACCGTGGTGCCACCCCGCGACAACTTCTTTGCCGCACTCAACTCGGCGGTGTTCTCCGACGGGTCGTTCTGCTTCATCCCGGCAGGTGTGGCCTGCCCCATGGAGCTGTCCACCTACTTCCGCATCAACGCCGCCCAGACCGGTCAGTTCGAGCGCACCCTCATCGTCGCCGAGGAGGGTGCCAACGTCAGCTACCTCGAGGGCTGCACCGCCCCGATGCGCGACGAAAACCAACTGCACGCAGCGGTGGTCGAGTTGGTGGCACTCGACGACGCCAGCATCAAGTACTCCACCGTGCAGAACTGGTATCCCGGTGACGCAGAGGGCAAGGGCGGTATCTACAACTTCGTCACCAAGCGTGGTCGCGCCGGCCATCGGGCCAAGATCTCGTGGACCCAGGTGGAGACCGGCTCGGCGATCACCTGGAAGTATCCCAGCGTCATCCTGCAGGGCGACGACTCGGTCGGCGAGTTCTACTCGGTGGCGGTGACCACTGCGTTTCAGCAGGCCGACACCGGCACGAAGATGATCCACATCGGCAAGAACACCAAAAGCACGATCCTCGCCAAAGGCATCTCGGCAGGGAAGGCCCAGAGCACCTACCGGGGCCAGGTCAAGGTGCTTCGGTCCGCCGAGGGCGCCCGCAACTTCACCCAGTGCGATTCGCTGCTGATCGGCTCGGAGTGCGGCGCCCACACCTTCCCTTATGTGGAGGTGAAGAACGAGACGGCTCAGGTCGAGCATGAGGCCTCGACGTCCAAGATCGACGAGGACCAGCTGTTCTACTGTCGCCAGCGCGGCCTCGATGAGGAGGACGCCGCCTCAATGATCGTCAACGGATTCTGTCGCGACGTCTTCGACGAACTCCCCATGGAGTTTGCGGTCGAGGCACAGGCACTCATGCGACTGAGCTTGGAAGGAACGGTGGGCTGATGCTCTCCATCAAGAACCTCACGGCAACCATCGACGGCAAGACCGTCCTCAACGGCTTCGACCTGGAGGTGGGCGCCGGCGAGGTACACGTGCTGATGGGCCCCAACGGCGCGGGCAAGTCCACGCTGTCCAACGTGCTCACGGGCCGTGACGGCTACACCATCGGCGGCACCGTCGACTTCGACGGTGAGGACCTGATGGCGATGGATCCCGAGGACCGTGCCAAGGCCGGCCTGTTCCTGGCCTTCCAGCACCCCACCGAGATCCCCGGCGTGGGCAACATGTATTTCCTTCGCACAGCGGTCAACTCACGCCGCACCGCAATGGGCCTGCCCGAGATCGCCGCAACCGACTTCCTGAAGCAGGCCAAGGCTGCAATGGCCCTCCTCGACATGGACCCCGCCTTCCTCAGCCGCTCGGTGAACACCGGGTTCTCCGGCGGCGAGAAGAAGCGCAACGAGGTGCTCCAGCTCAGCCTGCTCGAGCCCCGCCTGGCCATCCTCGACGAGATCGACTCCGGGTTGGATGTCGACGCGCTGCGCGTCGTGGCCACCGCGGTCGAGGCGCTGCGGTCCCCCGACCGTTCGATGATCATCATCACCCACCACCCCAAGCTGCTCGAGTTGGTTCGTCCCGACTTCGTGCACGTGCTCACCGGGGGCAAGATCGTGCGCTCGGGTGGCCCCGAACTGGCGACTGAGATCGAGGCGCAGGGTTACCTGACCGGCGCCGCCGCACCGGCGTAACCATGGCCGTGACCAACACCGCCTTCGAAGTCGCCCCCCTGGAGCGTCTAGTTCATCCACTGCCCACCGAGTCGGCCAATGGCACCGCCGCTCGGCGCTCCGAGGCGTTCGCCTGGATCGCCGAGCACGGCATGCCCACCCGGCACGACGAGCCATGGCACTACTCCCCCCACAACGAGCTCGGCACCGCCATGGGCAACGCCGCACCTGCGCAGGCCCGGTCGGTCGACCCGTCGACCATCGAGTCGCTCGCAGGGCAACATGGCGGCCCGCGTTTGGTGTTCGTCAACGGGTTCTACTCGGCCGATCTGTCCGACCCGGCCACGTCTTCCGAGGTGTGGTGCGGGCCCGGCGGCCAGGTCCCGTCCGAACAACACTCGCTGGTGGAGACCGCCGAAGCCCGTGAGTTCACCGATGGGTTCCATGCGCTCAACCGTGCCGACGGGGGCGAGGCCGCCGTCGTAATCGCCGCACCAGGGTCGACCACCGACGCACCGATTCACATCGTGCACCTGACCGCTCCCGGCGACACGCTGGAGGTCGCTCATCCCCGCACGGTCATCGTGATCGGCCAGAACGCCAGCGCGGCGATCATCGAATCCTTCGTCGGCCTCGATGGCGCGGCGCTGCGCAACACCGACACCACGATCTCGTTGGGTGCCGACGCCACGCTCACCCATCACCGGGTGCAGACCGAGGCCGGCGAGGCGATCCACATCGGCCACACCGACGTCATCCAGGCCGCCAACAGCACCCTGATGTCCACCTCGGTCATGTTCGGCGCTCGGATCGCCCGCAACGCCTTCCGGGTGGAGTTCACCGGCGAGCACGCCACCGCCAACCTGTCGGGCATTCAGGTGCTCAACGAGGGGCAGCGCCACGACACGATGATCACCGCCGATCACCGGGCATCGAGCTGCTACAGCGATCAGGAGTTCAAGTCGGTCATCGAGGAGCGTTCCCGCAGCTCCTTCAGCGGCCACATCATCGTGCGCCCGGGCGTGGTCGACACCGACGCCCACCAGACCAACCGCAACCTGCTCCTCAGCCCCAACGGGCAGGCCGACACCCGGCCGTGGCTCGAGATCTTCGCCGACGACGTGCGCTGCACCCACGGCGCCACCGTCGGTCGTTTGGACGACGAGGCGCTGTTTTATCTGCGCAGCCGCGGCATCGAAGCCGACCTGGCCCGCAGCATGCTCATCGACGCATTCATTCGCGAGGTGATCGACACCGTCAAGCCAAAGTCGCTTCGCGATCACCTGAAGGCGATCGTCGCCGCCAAGCACGCCGAGGTGTCGATCGGTCACGACGATCTCCACCGGGAAGCCAAGCGTCTGGACGCGTCGTGAGCGGCATCGCGTCGGCCATGCGTCCGCTCTCGCGGGACTGCGACGCCGTCACGGTGCCCAACGGTGAGAAGGTGGTCCTCTCGGAGGGCGACAAGGTTCGAGTCGTCCAGGAGCTGGGCGGCAGCTTCACGGTGAAGACCGACTACGGCAACCTGATGCGCGTCGACGGCATGGATGCCGATGCGCTGGGACGGGAGCTCCCCAAAGAGCTCGCCGACAAGATCGCACGCGACGCCGAACGGGCAAAGGGGCCGTTCTCGATGGAGTACGTCGAGGAGGCGCTTCAGGAGGTCTACGACCCCGAGATTCCGGTCAGCATCGTGGAGCTGGGGCTGGTGTACCGGGTCGAAGAGGTGATTCTGGACGACGGTCGTCGTCGCATCGAAATCGACATGACCATGACCGCGCCCGGCTGTGGCATGGGTGACGTGCTCACCGGTGACGCCAAGAAGGCCACCGAGGCCGTGCCCGGCGTCGACGAGGCCGAGGTGCAACTGGTGTTCTCACCGCCCTGGGGTGCTCACATGATGAGCGACGCGGTGAAGCTGGAACTCGGCCTGCTGTAGTTCTGCGGGAGACAGTCGGGTAGCGGACGTCGGATTTGCTGCGAGCAGCGAGGCCGACGTCTGAGTTCGACGGCCTCTCGTTGCGCAGGAGTGGTGTCCAGCGCCGAGCGACAGCGTCAGGCGACAGGCACATCCGCTTCAGGCTGGTTGGCACTCGGAGCACCCTCATCCGGGAAGCCGGCGGGGGCGGCTTCGGCCTCGGGTTGGAACAGCCTCGCGACCGGAGGCACATCGCAGAAGTACGTCCCTTCCCCCGTAGGGGCAAGGCCCAAGAAGGCCAACGTCAGCAGTGTCACGATCAACAACCCCACCCAGATCCGTGCTCGAGCGACGTCACCCACGAGCACTTCTCCCTTCTCCAACTCAGCGGCCGGCAAGATCGACCTCGTTGCGTAGCGGTTGGCCCTCGACGAAACGGTTCAGGTTGTCGGCGGCCAGGTCCACCAGGTTGTCGGCATAGCGGTCGAGCGAGGTCGACGTGTGGGGTGACAGGTACAGGTTGGGTGCGTCCCACAAGGGGTCGTCGGCGGGCAGCGGCTCCACCCGGGTGACATCGAGGACAGCGGCACGCAGGTGGCCTGAACGCAGCGACTCCACCAGGTCCGGCTCGACGACGAGCGAGCCGCGGCTGACGTTGACGAAGACTGCGCCCTCGGCCATCGCCCCAAACCGTGAGGCGTCGAACATGTCGAAGGTGGACTCGTTGGCGGGCAGCGTGGCAACCACCGCGTCGCAGCGGGGTAGCAGTTCGTCGAGCGTCGATGCCGGGTGCAATTCGTCGACGTCGGGGTCGGTGTCGCCCGGCTGAGCGGAGGCCCGGGTGGCCAGCACCATCATGTCAAACGCCTTGGCCCGGCGGGCGATCGCGCGCCCGAGGGAGCCCAGCCCGACGATGCCCAGGGTGCGTCCCGCCACCTCGGCCCCCAACTGCTGGGTCCACACGTGGGCATGCTGCTGGGCGTCGAGCGTGCGGAAGTGTTTCCACTCGGCCAGCAGCCGCCCCATGACGAACTCGGCAATGCTGGGCGCGGCCAGGCCGCTGCTCGTCGCAAGGCGCACGCCCATCACCCGAAGTGTTGCCAGGTCACACTTGTCGTAGCCCGCCGAGGCCAGCTGAAACAGCTCCAGCCGGGGAAACAGCTCGGCCGCATCGGCGGGAAGGTCGAGTCCGACCAGCACCTGCGTCCGTGCCCACGCCTCGCGCAACTCGCCGGTGATCTCGGGCGTCTCCATCCCTTCAGGGTCGACACCGCCGTTGCGGGCCTTGGACGAACGCACCTCCAGCGGCTCGACATACGGCGTCCAAATCAGCTCCACCCCGGGGTGGGCGGCCATGATGCGCCGCTCCATGGCCGGAATGCGCTCGGACACGGAAACGGCGACGACCAGGCCATCGGTGGATTCGTTCATGGGTGCGACCCTACGGCGGGACCGCTCAGGCGATATGGGCGTCGGCGACTTCCAGGGCCTTGTCGATCGCCGCCAAACCGTTGCGCACGTCGTCGTGGCTCGTATTGCACGGCGGTGTGATGTGTATGCGGTTGAAATGGGCGAACACCCACACACCCAGCTCCTTGATGGCCGCCACCACGTCGTTCATCGGTTTGGCGGCGTCGCCGGCAGCGTTGTACGGCACGTACATCTCCCGGGTGGCACGGTCACGCACCAACTCGATCGCCCAGAATGCACCGAGGCCCCGCACCTCCCCAACCGAGGGGTGGCGCTCGGCCATCGCCTCCAGTTCGGGCCCGATCACGTCGTCGCCAAGGGTACGGGCGGCATGCAAGGTGCCCTCCTCCCGAAAAACGCCGATCGAAGCCACCGCTGATGCGCAGGCCAGCGGATGGCCGGAATAGGTAAGACCACCGGGATACACCCGCTCGTCGAACGTGGCTGCGATGGCATCGGACATGATCACACCGCCCAGCGGCACGTAGCCGGAGTTGACACCCTTGGCGAAGCAGATCAGGTCGGGGGTCACGTCCCATCGCTGGATGGCAAACCATTCACCGCAGCGGCCGAAACCTGCCATGACCTCGTCGGAGATCATCATGATGCCGTGGCGGTCGCACAACTCGCGCATACCGACGAGGTAACCGTCAGGCGGTACGAGGATGCCGTTGGTGCCCACCACAGGCTCGATGATGATGGCCGCCACATTGTGGGCGCCCTCGAACATGACCAGTTCCTCGAGGTGGGCCAGCGCCCGCTCGCATTCCTGCTCCGGGCTCTCGGAATGAAACGACGATCGATACGGGTAGGGCCCGAAGAACCGCACCACTCCCGGCATTGAAGGTTCCGATGCCCAACGACGCGGGTCGCCCGTCATCGTGATCGCTCCGGCGGTGGCGCCGTGATAGCTGCGATGGGCGGACAGGATCTTGTGTCGCCCGGTGTGCAGCCGGGCCATCCGGATGGCGTTCTCGTTGGCGTCGGCACCGCCGTTGGTGAAGAACACCTTGTTCATACCGTCAGGTGCGACGTCGGCGATCAGCCGGGCGGCCTCGGAGCGGTCGGCGTTGGCATGGAACGGACCGATCGTCGCCAAGCGTCCGGCCGCCTCCTGAATGGCCGCCACCAGCGTGGGGTGGCCGTGGCCCAGGTTGACGTTCATCAGTTGCGAGCTGAAGTCGAGGTACCGGTTGCCGTCGAAGTCCCAGATCCAGCTGCCTTCGCCACCGGCGATGGCCACCGGGTTGATCAGGGCCTGAGCCGACCACGAATGGAACACGTGAGCGCGGTCATTTGCAGCGGTGTCGGTGCCGTTCCAATACAGCGGCGCGGCGGACGGGTCGTTACTCAGGGATCTCCTCCCACCACTGACACCACCACTCACCGCCGACGAGGATGCGCAGCTTCTGGTGCCAGCAATAGGAGATCTCGGCCGTGTTCTCCAGGTAATACAGGCAGTTGTCGCAGCGTTCGTCGCCCTGGGGTTTGGCCTTCAGGACGGCGTTGTCGGCCAGGTGGCGCAATTCGATCGACAACTTCTCGTCGATCTCCTTGGGCTCCGGATCGGGAATCACGTAGTCGCTCACAGCTCGATAGTAGCCGGCGACACACGGCCGGCAAGCCGAAACGGCGAGGCCATCAATTTGGGCCCCAATCACCTGCGGCGCCGCGGCGCACTCAGGCGATGGCCGAGTCCTCTTCGCGTAGGCGCGGAGTGGTCTTGTTCTCCGGCTTGACGCCACGCTTGTCGGCGTAGAAGTCCCTGAACCTGTCCATGTCAGCCGAGACGTCGCCCGACGGGATGACGGTCGGGCCAAACCCGCCGGTACGGGTGGGACCGTCGAGGTACGAGGGCACGATCGGCATCTCGGCATCCAACGCAATGCGGTAGAAGCCCGACTTCCAATACTCGCCGCGCTCCCGAGTGCCTTCCACCGGTATGACGAGCGCAAGGGAGGACGTGCTGCGGGCCTCGGCCACCAGGTCATCAACCAGGCTGCCAGGGTTGTTTCGATCCACCGACACGCCACCCAATCGACGGAACAGCGGACCGAGCAAGCCATCAAACATCTCGCGCTTGCCCAGCCAGCGGGGCGACAGGTCGCTGGCCCACGCCATGCACAGCATCAAGATGAAATCCCAGTTGGATGTGTGGGGGGCGGCGATCAACAACATCACCGGTTCGGCTGGCGGACGGTTGACGACCTTGTAGCGACCGAGGGTCAAGGCGAGGCGGGCGACGGTCTTCTTCACCTCACAACCGTACCGGCAATCGATGGCGGCACCCCGGCGCGGCGAGGGGCCCTCCGGGGTGGCAGGCTGTGCTCCATGCCCGACGCCGTGTTTCCGTATCGCCTGGACCATCGCTGGAAGCCGATGTTTGTGCTCCTGGGCGTCAGCAACTCGGACGGGGTCACCCTCACCGACGATGGACAGCTCAGAGCCACCTACGGACGGTTTTCGCTGGAGACCCCGTTGGCCAACGTCGACCACACCAGGGTGACCGGCCCGCACCGCTGGTACACGGCGGTTGGCATTCGGCTCAGCTTCGCCGACGATGGGCTGACCTTCGGCACCAACCACACCTCCGGACTGTGCATCGCCTTCGCCGAGAAGGTGCCCAAGGTGATCGGGTTGAAGGATCACTCGTCGTTGTGGGTCAGCGTCGCCGATCCGGGAGCCCTGGCAACCGCCATCGGACGATAACCCGGCAGCGTCCCAGGATCGCGTGGCGCCCGATACGGTGCGCCGATGGACACCGACATCGAGTTCCTTGGGCTCACTGCGGGTGACGGCCCCGGCCACTTTCACTTCACCGTCGAGAACCACCTGGCGCGCCTCGACGGCCTCCTCTACGGCGGCACGGCCATCGCCGTGTCCATCGCCACCGCCGAAGCTCTGACGAACCGCTCGCCGTTGTGGATGACCACACAGTTCATCGCCACGGCACCGGCAAACGAGCGGATCTCGGTCCACACCGAGGTGCTGGCCCCGGGTCGACGTACCAACCAGGTGCGCGTGACGGGCACCGATGCCGCAGGCGACATCATGTTCGCCTCGCTCGGCGCCACCGGCCACCACAAGGAGTCTGGACTCGCCGGCACGTTCGATCAGGCACCCACCGTCAGCCCACCCGAGCGCTCCGAACCCTGGCCCAACCCGTTTGTTGCCGTTGTGAGAAATGCCGGCATCGAAGCGGACTTCTCGAACTTCCCGACCGACCTCGGCTTCAATGCCGCACTCGACTTCCGAGAGCCCACCGTCGAAGCTCACCCCGATCCGGGTCCGGGCCGGATGTGTGTGTGGGCACGCCGCCGCGATCAGGTTGCGATCACCCCGGCGATTGCGTCGTACGTGGCCGACATGGTGCCGCTCTCAGTGGCCCACGCCTGCGGTGTCATGGCCGGTGGCATCAGCTTGGACAACACGATCCGCATCGGGGCCTTCGAGACAACCGAGTGGGTGCTCATCGACCTTCGACCACACCTGGCGGTGGGCGACTATGGCCACGGGACCGCGCACGTCTGGTCCGAGTCGGGAGCGCTGCTCGCCACGGCGAGCCAGACATCCTCGATGATGCGCTTCAGCCCAACTGATTTCGCTGCCGCCAAGCCTTCACCGGGAGAAGGCTGAGCGAGGCTCCACCCGATCACACACGGCCAAGCGAACATGTCGGGGGTACCCTGCGCCGATGGACCTGGGTATCAGCGGACGTCGGGCGGCGGTGGCGGCATCATCGGGCGGGTTGGGCCTCGCAACGGCACAGGCGCTGGCGGCCGACGGGGTGCGGGTGGCCATCTGCGGCCGCGACCAGGCGCGCCTCGACGCCGCGGTCGACTCGATCCGCAGCGGCGGCGGCGACGTCGTCGGCATCCGGGCAGACGTGGCCACGATGGACGGTGGCCGTGCGTTCGTCGAGCAGGCCGCCAAGGCGCTGGGTGGCATCGACATTCTGGTGGCCAACGCAGGGGGCCCACCCGCCGGCGGGTTCGCCGGTACCCAGACAGACGAGTACGCCAAGGCCTTCGAGTTGAACGCGCTCTCCACCGTTGGCATGTGCGAGGCGGCGGTGCCCGCCATGCGAGCAGCTCGATGGGGACGGGTGTTGGCCATCACCTCGGCAACCGTCCGTCAGCCCACCCCCAAGCTGATGTTGTCGACGATGGCGCGGGCCGGAGCCACCGGCTTCCTCAAGTCGTTGGCGTTGGAGGTGGCCGTCGACGGGGTGACCGTCAACTCGATCCAGCCGGGCTCGCACGACACCGAGCGGTTGCGCAGCCTCTACGGGGGAGACCTCAGCAGGGCCGCCGCAGACGTGCCGATGGGTCACGTGGGCGATGCCGACGACTTCGGTCGGGTGGCGGCGTTTCTGTGCTCGGAGTCGGCGCGTTTCATCACCGGTGCCGCCATACCGGTGGACGGCGGCCGTTGGGACGGCCTGCAATAACCCTCGGCGTTCGAACCGCCGTTGGCCTGGCTCTACGAACCGACGGGTTCGGTGGGGGTGAAACGAACCGGCAGCGATTTGATGCCACCCACCAGCGGCATGCCCATCGTCTGCAACGGTACCGGGTCGCCGCAGACTTCGATATCGGGCAGGCGGGTCAACAGTTGTCGAAACGCCACCGATACCTCCCTGCGGGCCAGATGGGCACCCAAACAGAAATGCGGTCCGGGGCCACCAAAACCCAGGTGGGGGTTGGGGTCACGTCGCACGTCAAACGTCTCGGGATGATCGAAAATTCGTGGGTCGCGATTGGCTGACGCGTACATCAGCACCACCTTGTCGCCCTCCACAAAGTCCTGGCCCGACAGGCTGAGGTCTCGCGTGGCGGTTCGCCGCATGTAGGTGACCGGCGAGGCCACCCGCACCACCTCCTCCACCGCTGTGGGGCCGATGCCGTCCAGGTCGTTTTGCCACAGCCGGCGCTGGTCGGGGTTGAGCCCCAGCAGGTTCATACCGTGGCTGATTGCGGTGCGGGTGGTGTCGTTGCCGGCAACTGCCAGCAGGATGAAGAACGGTGCGATCTCCGACGGGTCCAGCATGTCCTCGCCAACGTCGTTGTGCACCAGCTTGGAGGTGAGATCGTCGGTGGGGTTGGCACGGCGTTCCTCGGCCAGTTCGCCCATCAGCGCAGTGAGCGCCATGCCCGCTGTGAACAGCGCCTCCAGCGGGTCGCCGTCGCCCATGTACTCGGGGTCGCCACCGCCCAGAATCACGTTGGTGGCGGTGAGCACCGTCTCGAACTCGCTACGCGGGATACCCATCATGTCGCAGATGATCAGCAATGGGAACGGCTGGGAGAAGACCTGCACCAGGTCGGCCTCGCCGTCCTGGCAGAAGCCGTCGATCACCTCGGCACAGATCGTCTCCACCGAGTCCAGCACCCCCTGCAACTGCCTGGGTGTAAACGAGCGGGCCACGATGCCGCGCTGGCGGGCATGGCGGGGATCATCCATGTTGATGAACGAACCGAAGAAGTTCAGTGCCTCCTCCGGCATGTCGGGCACGGACACTGCGCCCTTGCCGGAACAGAAGTCCTTGGGCCGCTTGGAGATCTCGACGACCTCGTCGTAGCGGGTGGCAGCGTAGAACGACTCGGTCTCCGCGGTGAGCGGGTTGATGTAGGACGTGTGGGCGAATGGCCCCCGCTCCCGGATCTCGGCCATTTCAGCCATGCGTTCCGCCAGCTGACGATTCCAAAACTCTGGCTGCGCCAGTCGCATCGATGCGGTCATCCGTGCTCCCCTTGTCAACGGAAGGGACACGTTACCGAGGGACTGACCGCCAAGCGCTCACGATGTCGGTTTACGCCGATGCCGTTGCGGGTATGAGCACGAGGCTTGATACTCGGACGAGAGGACGACGCATGGCCGGATCCAGTGCAGAGCTCCACGAAGACCCCGCCCGACTGTCGGAGGGCACCATCGACCGACATCGGGTAATCGTGTCGTTGATGGAGGAGCTCGAGGCGGTCGATTGGTACGACCAACGGGTGGAGGCCACCACCGACGAGTCGCTGGCCGAACTGCTCGCCCACAACCGGGACGAGGAGAAGGAACACGCAGCGATGAACCTGGAGTGGCTCCGACGCCACGACCCGGGTTTGGACGAGCAGCTGCGCACCTACCTCTTCACCGACCGCCCCCTGCTGACGGTCGAAGAAGCATCCGAAGACGGCACCGATGAAGATCCTGCCGAAGGCCACCGCCTCCCCACCAACGGGTCCAGCGGCCTCGGTATCGGCGGGATGAAAGGACTGGAATCACCATGAACCGGCTACATCGAGAACTTGCCCCGATCTCCGACTCAGCCTGGGCGGCACTGGATGCCGAGGCGGCGGACAACCTGCGCGTGTTTCTGGCCGCCCGACGGTTGATGGACTTCCATGGCCCAACCGGAGCCACCTGTCTGCCAACCGGCCGGGTGGAGCAGGTGATCAACGGCGACGTCAGCGTGGCCCGGCTGGTCACGGTGGAAATGTTCGAGTTCAACACCCGCTTCACGATGAACCGCACCGAACTCGAGGCGCTTGAACGAGGTGCCATCGACGTTGACTTCGATCCGCTGCGGGAGGCCGCGCGAGGTATCGCAAATGCTGAGGACAACCTGGTGTTTCACGGGGTCGAGGGCACAGCAACGAGGGGGATCCGCACGGCCGCGCCACACGAGGTTGTGCCCATCCCCCCCGATTACACCGAGTATCCCGTTGCAGTGGCGGAGGCGGTATCAATCCTGCGAGAGGCCGGGGTGGGCGGCCCCTACGGGCTGGCACTCGGACCTCGTTGCTACCGAGGGGTGATGGAATCGACCGACCAGGGCGGCCTCGTGGTGGACCATCTGCGGACAATCACCGGCGGGCCGCTGGTGTGGGCGCCCACCATCGATGGCGCGCTCCTACTCTCGATGCAGGGCGGCGACCACCATCTTGAGGCATCGTTCGACGTGGCCTTGGGCTACCGCAACCACGACGCCGACGCGGTGGAGCTTTTTCTCACCGAGACCGTCGGCTTTCGGTTGGATGGCGATGATGCCGCCGTTGCCCTGGCACATGGTGACTGACCAGCGGGCCACCATGGCGACGACAGCAGGCGGGCACCTTCAGCTGTGTCGAAGCCAGGCCAGAAGCAGGCCCACCGGAGTGCTGGCCAGCACAAACCACAACACCGTCAGGTAGCCGATTCGCAACCAACCGCCCGCTGAGCCGTTGGTGAGCACCGACCACAGGAACACCACCAGCGCGGCGATCACAGCCACCCCGCCGATGGTGGTCAGCACCGGTGCGGCGGCCAACGTGCCAACGATGGTGAGAACACAGCCAAGGTTCCACAGCGCCAGTTCTGCGATAACCACCAGCGGCGTTGGGGATGCGCTCGCCATTGCGGCCTGTCCGACCCCAAGCGACAACTGCGCGACTCCGGCAACCAGGACGAGGAACGCCGCCACCCACGGGCCCTGCTCAAACCCGGTGGGGCGGGAGACGGCAGCCACCACCCCACCGGCCAGGATCGAGGCCGAACCCAACCAAGCAAACGGCAGTCCGCTGCGCCAGGCCACCGGTAACACCAGAACATCGCCGGTCGCCTGATCCGAGTCGGGGGAAGCGTCCGAACTCGCTGTCGTGGAAAGAGTCATGGGAATATTCTAGTGACGGAAGGATAAATGACCGGACGTCACAGAACGCCGCAGGTCAGGCCGCCTGATCGGCGGTCGGAGGCGATGACGACACCGCCCGACCGAGCACGGAGATCAAAAAGTCTGACGCTGCGGTGAACGGACGGAGGTCCCAGGTTCCAAGCGCCAAGGTCTCCGCCAGGTGCGCCTCCTCGGCGTGACGGCGAAACTCCTCAAACTCGTAGCCACGATCGGCGCCGAAGCCCACCACCAGCCGACCCCCCTCTGCCAGGTGTCGGCCCAGATGCACGAGCACCTGGCCCCGCGTGCTGGGCGCCAGAAACGTCATCACGTTGCCGGCGCACAGAATTGCGTCAAAACCCCCCGCGACCCCGCGAGCCTCCAGATCCAGTTCTGCCAGGTCGCCCACCAGCCAGGTCGCCGACGGGCACACTCGCTGGGCCTCGGCGATCAACACCGGATCGACGTCCACGCCGACGACCTGATGGCCCAGCGCCACCAACTGCGAACCGACCCGTCCAGGTCCACAACCTGCGTCGAGAACGCGCGCTCCTCGCGGCACCATGGCATCGGCAAAACGAGCCTCGCCGGCCAGGTCCCTCCCCTCCTCCGCCATCTTGGCGAAGCGATCGATGTACCGCTGGGAGTGGGTTGGGTCTGCGTCGGTGATCTCGACCCACTTGCTGGTTTCAACCATGGTGCCAGTGCCTCAATCGGGTGCGTTGGTATCCGGTCGGCGACCGCTGCCTCCAAGCTAGATCCTCAAGGCCGTCACCAGCACCGCACAACCCGTCGACATCCATTCTAAAATCACTTTACATTCTTGTTAGAAAGGGTACTCTGAAGGCAGCACAACAAGGACACCCGGCCAAACCGAGCGTGCCAATTCAAAACTCAGCTGAAGAAGGAGCGTGTGCCATGAAGAAGTTTTCGTTCGCGCCAACACTGACCCTGAAGGGCCGGAAGTTCAAGGGACCCCGCGGCTGGTCGGGCAAACCGAGCCACCCGCCCCTGACCGACATCCCCATCGCTGCGTACATCATCGCAGCGGGCTTCGACGTCGTCTCAACCGCCGTCGGCGACGACACCGGCTGGGCGGCGGAACTCTGGCACGCGGGCACCTGGCTGTTCATCGCCGGAGCCGTCGTGTCGGTGTTCGCAGCGCTCACCGGCCTGGCCGATGCCCGAGACTCATCCGAGGCGGGCACCCAGGCCCGACGGACGATCAACGCCCACGCCGGGATCATGATCACCGTCACGGTGCTGGCGTTGGCAAACTTGGCGTGGCGCCTGAGCCAGTACAACACCGCGACCGCCACACCCGCCGCCATCGCCGTGCTTTCGGTGGTGATTGCAGCACTGGTGTCGGTCGGCGCCACCTTCGGCGGTGCCTTGGTCTTTGAGTACGGCTTCAACGTGGAGACCGCCGGCGATCACCCCGTGTGGCATCAGTCCGAGGACGATGTCTTCCCCGGCGAGGACTGAACGACCGTGCCCGTGGAAGCGTACCGAGCCATCAGGTTGGGGTAGCTGCGTGCGAAGTAGTTCCACAACTGTTCGCCGTAGGTATCGGGCCGATGTCGGCTGGCCATGTCGGCCACACCGGCATCGGTCTCGTCGCGCTGGGCCATGAACCCGGCGCTCACGTGCCGCTCGCTTGCGGCCACCGTTGCCGCGAACGACTCGTCGAGCGGCAGCGGGTCCAGCCGGGCATCAAGCGACGGGCCGTGAAAATAGGCGGCGGAACGACGCCGTCGGGGCGCAATCACCCGGTGGGCGGTGGCCACGAAGTAGTTGCCGGTCATGGCCTGCAACAGTTCCCCCAGGTTGACCACCAGGCCATCTGGATGGGGCGGCACGTCCACCCACTCCCCCGACGAATTCTGCACCTGTAACCCAGGCACCTCACCGGTGGCCAGCAAGGTGAGAAACCCTGTGTCGTGGTGGGCGTTGACCCCGGCCTGTCCCTGCGGCGTGGGCGGATAATTGATCAGCTTGGTCAGCGACATCGGGGTGTCGCCGAAATAGGTCACCAGGTGATCCTCCGAAAGCCCCAACCCCATGGACAGCAGACCGAGCAGATCGTTCGCCAACGCACCGAGTTCATCAAACCATCGCCCCATCACCCGACGGCTTCCGGGGAGCAGTTCCTCGGGCATCCACTGGTTGGGGCCCAGCAGGTTGAGATAGGCAGGCCCGTCGCCCTGGTGTTCTGGCCACTCGGACCACAGGTCGATCTGCTCGCGGATGTCACGTCGATTGTTGGTCTGCTCGGCGCCGACGGCCTCCCAACCCCGAAAGTGCGGCGAGCGCGCCTTGTCGATCAGCGCCTTGTTGTCTGCCGGAAGTGCAAAGAACCGGTCCATCAGCGTGAACACGTCGTCGATCGTCGAGGACCCGAGCCCGTGCCCGGTGACGACGACAAACCCGATCTCGTGACAGATCCCGCGCAGATGCTCGGCCAGTGCCCGCCGCTCGGCTTCATCACCGGCTCGGCCGGACAGGTCGACGATGGGGACGTGGGTGAAGTCGGACATTGCCCTCCCGCGTGGCCGGGTTTCAATGGATTGGCCAATCTACGTGCCGACCGAGTGCCGACCTCCACCGTTCCAGCGACATGAAGGTGCGGCGGCCCACACCAACGAGGGTTGACCATCCACCAACGGCCTGCCATCCTCACAGATGTGAAGACGATGACAACTGCAACCGACCTGCACTCCGACGGCTGCCAGGTTCGCATGGTCGACCCCGACCGGGTGGCCACCACCAAGGAGTTCCTCATCAACTCCGCCGAGGCCCGACGATTGGCTGACGGATTCAAGTTGCTGGGCGAGCCCAGCCGGCTTCGCATCCTCTACGCACTGTACGAAGCAGACGAGCTCTGCGTGTGCGACCTGGCGGCAGCGGTGGGGGTGACCGAAACGGTTGTGTCGCACTCGATGCGGCTGCTGCGCGCAGCAGGCATCGTGGCCAACCGACGTGACGGTCGCGTGGTCTATTACCGGCTCGATGACGCCCACGTGCGCATGCTGCTCCAGGTGTCCCGTGCCCACGACGCCCACCGGCCCGGCGCCGACGCTGAGGCCGTTGTTTGATGGGCGGCGACGGTCACAACCACGGGGCCGGGGCGCTGCGCGCCGGTGCCCGCCACCAGAAGCGGCTGATGATCGCCTTCGCCCTGATCGCCGCGTTTTTCGTGGTCGAAGCCGTCGGCGGCATACTCACCAACTCGTTGGCCCTGCTGTCCGACGCCGGGCACATGCTGACCGACGTCGTGGGTTTGGGCATGGCGTTGGCGGCGATCCAGCTGGCCAACAACCACGCTCGCAAGCAGGAGATCAGCCAGCATTCGTTTGGGCTGTACCGCCTGGAGATCCTGGCGGCGTTCGTCAATGCCCTGCTGCTGTTCGGCGTGGCGATCTACGTCTTGATCGAGGCGCTCCGTCGCTTCACCGGCACCCCGGAGGTACTCGGCATTCCAATGCTGATCGTGGCCACGCTGGGCCTGGCGGTCAACCTGGTGGCGTTTGTCCTGCTGAGGGAGGGTGCCTCCGAGAGCCTCAACGTGGAGGGTGCCTACCTGGAGGTGCTGGCCGACACGATCGGCTCGGTGGGGGTCATCGTCGCCGCACTCCTGCTGCAACTCTTCGGCTGGACCTGGGTGGACCCGGTGATCGGCGCCGCCATCGGCCTATGGATACTGCCCCGCACCTGGCGGTTGGGGGGCCAGGCCGTGCGGATTTTGCTACAGGCGGCCCCGCCCGAGATCGACCTGGCGGAGGTCGGCGAACGCTTGGCCGCCATCCCCGGGGTCATCGACGTGCACGACCTGCACGTGTGGACCCTGACGTCCGAGATGGAGAACGCGTCAGTGCACCTGGTGGTGGAGTCGACCGACGATTCCCATGACGTGCTCGACCGGGCACGGAGCCTGCTCCAGCAGCGCTATGGCATCGGCCACGCCACCCTGCAGGTGGAGCCGGCCGACCACGAGGGATGCGACGAGCTGGCCTGGTAGCCCGCAACCGACCGCCACCGGCCAACTCTCGCCGGTACGGCCCCCGAATCGGTCAGGCCCCTCAGTGATGCCCGACGGCGAGACGACCCCGTATCGACGATCCCGAGGCCACGAAAACCACGGCGAACAAGCCCGCGCCGACCAGCACGATGGCCGGGCCGGACTGAATGTCCAGGTGATAACTCACGTTCATGCCCACGAACCCGGTGGCCGAGCCGATGACGGTGGCCAGCACGAGTAACCGGCTGAAGCTGTTGGTGAGCATTCGGGCCACCGTGGCCGGAATAACCAGTGCGGCGGCGATCAGCGTCACCCCGAGCACCTGCATGGTGGCCAGGATGGTTGCAGCCAGCACCACCATGAGCGCCGCATCGATGCGGGCGGTGGGCAACCCGGACGCCGTGGCCACCTCCGGGTCGAACGTCGTGAAAAGGAGCGGGCGATAGAACACGAAGACCAGCGCGCCAACCACCGCGAACAGTGCTGCGATGCCCCACACCTGGGCGGGCTCAACACCAAGGATGCTGCCGAAGAGCGCCGCATCGAAGCTTTGCCCCTGGCGTCCAAACACGGCGAACAACGCCAGTCCCAGCGCGAACGAAGCGGTGGTGATCACACCGATTGCAGCATCGGCCCCAATCACCCGTCGGCGTGTGACCCCATTGATCATCAGCGCCGAGGCGATGCCCCACGCGCCCGCACCCAACACAAAGTTGACGCCCAACAGCGCGCTGGCGGCGAACCCGCCAAATATGGCGTGCGACAGGCCATGGCCGATGTAGCTCATGCCCTTCAACACGACGAAGGCACCGACCAGACCACACAGCCCTCCCGCCAGGGTGGCCACCATCACGCCGTTGCGGAAGAACTCAAACTGATAGGGCCCCAGCAGGTCCACGGGTCAGGCCCCAATCCTGTCGATCGGGGCTGCAACCAGTTCGTGGTGCTCAACGACAAAGGGCATGCCGGCGTGTTCGAGCACGTCCATGCGGGCGCCGTAGGTGCGTTCCAGCACCTCCGCCGTCAGGACGTCGTGCGGGGCACCGGCACCGATCACCTCGGTGTTGAGGCACACCACGTGCGGAAGGTGGGTGGCAATACCGTTGAGATCGTGGGTGGTCAACACGATGGCGAGCCCGTCTTCGTGCTGATCCCGCGAACTCGGGCCTGGCTGGTTGAGGTCGCGCAGGAGGTGGAGGAACTCGTGACGGGTGGCGACATCCACCCCCGAGGTCGGCTCATCCATCAGCAAGAGTTCGGGACGGCCGAGTAACGCCCGGGCCACGAACACGCGCTGCTGTTGACCACCGGAGAGGTGGCGGATGTGGCGATCAGCCAACTCGGCGATCCCAAGGCGGGCCAGCACGGCGTCCACCTCCATGCGTTCGGTGCGATCCGGCCAGGGCGCCCAGCGCCGAAATCCCCCACCGCTGCGGCGGGCTCTGGCCATCAGCACGCATTCGGCCACCGTGACCGGAAACGACCAGTCCACCGTCTCCACCTGAGGCACGTACCCAACACGAACGCCAGGGCGCCGATACACCGAACCCGCCAACGGCTTCACCATGCCCAAGATGGCTTTCAACAACGTGCTCTTACCTGAGCCGGACGGGCCAACCACGCCGATGAACTCCCCTGCGCCCACGCTCAGGCTGACGTCGGAGAGCACCGGGTCCCCGCCGTATCGACAGCTGACGCCCTCGAGACGGACCAGTTCGCCCGCTACAGCCGACGTCATTGCGGGTAGTCGGCCTTGTCCTCAACGCCGTCACCGACCGCCACGGCCTTCAGCGCGGTGGCGTCCCCATCAAGGGCCTCGGTCATGGTGATGAAGTCGAAGCGCATCAGCCCCATCCACGAGTGCTCTGGTTCGCCGGGCTCGCCGGGCAGGTCGTCGTCGCGCAGCACGTCGACGTAGCGAACGTCGGCCTCGCGGCCGATCTGCTTCAGCACCGGGCTGGGAAACACCTCCGACCCGAAGATCGCCGGCACCTTCTCCCGCTTCACCTGCCCGACCAGCGACGCCACCTCCTTCGGAGTTGGATCCTCAAAGTCCGAGACCTGAATGGCGCCGACAACCTTCCAGTCGTAGGTCTTCGCGAAATAGGCGTAGGCGTCGTGGTAGGTCAGCAGCCGCCGGTTGGGAATCGTCTTGAACGAGGTGCGCATGGCGGCATCCAACTCGTCGACCTGGGCGGCGAAGCGCTGGTAGTTGGTGTCGTAATAGTCGGCGTTCTTCGGATCACGCTTCGATACGTCGTCCTTGACGATCTCGGCGTAGCGCTTTGCCAACGGCGGGTCGGTCCACAGATGCGGGTTGGGCTTTCCCCCGGAACGCGGGAAGGAGAAGTCATACAGGTACTCACTCTCAGGTATCGCCTGTGTCCCCAACTCCACCACCTCCGCGCCGTCGGCCAGGTTGGCCTGGGCCAGCTTCTTGGTGGGCTCTTCCAATTGCAACCCGTTCATATACACCACGTCCGCCTTCGACAGCACCTCGGCGGCGCTTGGCTTCGGTTCAAAGGTGTGGCTGTCGCTGCCCTCCGGAACGATTCCCGTGACCGTTGCCCGATCTCCGACCACGCTGGAAACGATGCTGGTGATCGGTGCCACCGTGGTGACGATGACCGGCCTGCCCTCGGTGGCCGTGTCCGACCCCCCGCTGCAGGCCGAAGCCGCCACGACAACCAGAACGGCGAACGCTTGCAGAGTACGCAACATGCCGTCACGTTACTGCGAATAGTTCGCAGGTGGCACAACTCTGCGTCTAGCGAATGGTCAGGGCCGCCTCGAACACCGCAAGAACGTCGGTCGCCTGATCCTCCGGCGCATGTTCCCCCAACTGCGTCATGGTCATCAGCAGCGACAAGATGATCGACACCAGCCCGGCACCAACCACCGCAGCGTCGATGTCTGGACGCACCGTGCCCTCGGACTGCTCGACACTCAGCCGGGCCGCCACCGCCTTGCGCAGCTCGGCCAGGGCCGGCAGGTCGACCACCCGATCAAGCACATCCGGCTCGTGGTTGGCCAGCACGCGACGGGCCAGCGGGTGGCGACTCACCGACCCCACCAGGCTGAACAGCAACCCGTCCCTCCAGCGATGATCCACCGATTCGTCAAAGACGATGGCCATACCTTCGGAGATGGCCGCCGCAGCATCCTCGTCCAGGGCAGCAAGGAACAGCGCCTTTTTGTTGTTGAAGTACGCATACGCGGCCGTTCCGCTCACGTTGGCGTCGCGCGCAATATCGGCAACCGACGTACCGCGGAACCCATCTCGGCCAAATCTGACAATGGCGGCCTGCAGGATGTCCTGGCGAGTCTGCTCTCCCTTACTCAACGACGGCGAAGGGAGTCCGGCGGTTGCCATGACCACGACCCTACAACGGGTGAGTGCGTCACTAAATCTCTCGGATATCGACCGGTGATGCAGCCTGATTCCAGGTGCGAATCACCCGGGTCTCGCGCTCGCTTCCCAGCGAGGATGTGGCCCTCGGTTGGCGCTTCAGCCAACCTGCCGAAGGACAGCCTGCGCCTCGCGGCTAGGGAACCGGGAGGTTGCTCCGCAGCGCCAGCTCGTCGGCGGGTTGGGGAGCCGGCCGGGTGTCCCGGTCGTAATCACGGTCGTCCGAGGGCATCGCCAGTTGTTGAGCGAGCTTCTCGAACTGGGTCTGGAACGCTCCCAAGGTCCAACGACCGAAGATGGTGTGACCGCCCTCGTAGGCCTGCTGCTCGTATTCCTGGTGGGTGGTGACGTAGCCCATGTAGTCGTTGCAGTACGTCATGATCAGCACCTCGGTGACCCCGTGGCCATCGAGCGCCGCCCGCACCGTTTCCACCACGCGCCGACCCGCGACCGTGGTGAACTCGCCCGGGCAGCAGATCAGCGCCAGTTGTCCGATCCGGATGATCTGGATCGGCAGCACGGTGGGCACCATCGAGCTGGTCTTCAACGCCCCGACCCTGGCCTGCCGCTTCATCTCGGCGAGCGACGGGTCTGCCCAGTCGGGGAGTCGCACGCGGTCGATCGGCGTGCCCAGCTGCAGCTTGGGCTTTGCCTCCATCAGGATGTCTTTGGGGTCCTGCGCCTCGTACATGCGTCGCAGCCGCTCGGCCTCCTCGACCGGCAGCTTGGCGAGCCCCCGCAGACGGCGGCGCCGCAGCAGCTTCGACTGCGCCCGAGCAGCAACCGCGATCGCCTTGGGCATGCCGGGACCATCAACGCGGGTTCCGGCAAAGAACGCCACCCCATGGCAGGGCTCGCCGGTGCGGGCGTTGGGGTGCCCGTCGACAAACCGCGGATCGGCGGTCTGCTCGGTGAGATCCAGGTAGGTCATCACCCCGTCGATCGGGCCGTCGACGTCAGACCCCCTGCCGTGCGTCGAGCTCGTTGCGGCCAGGGCCGTCTCGCCTTGCAGGTCGCCGTTGCGCCGCGCCTCGACGTACTCGGCCTCGCCGGAGATTCGATTGCGACGGGCCACATCGCCGGGGCCGTGAAAGTGCGGTGACACGTCGCCCGCGGTGGCCTGGGCGAAGATGGCGACCGATTCGTCTTCTCCCCCACCGTCGGATGCCAGGGCCTGCTCCACATACGCTGCGGCGTAGCCCTTGTTGTCACCATCGTGTCGTTCCAGCGAGTTGCCCAGGCTGGTGCAGTGCACGCCGAAGAGGCTGAGCAAGGAGGCCGGCTTGCCGTCACGCCGAGCGGTCAGCACCGACATGGTGCGGTCCAGCGCCAGGTGGGTTTCGGTCTCGGTCAGCGGCATCGCCTCGGGATTTGCCAGGTACGACCCCAGCGAACGGTTCCATGCCACATCGTCATTGGGCGCAAACTCGGAGGCATCCAGGGTGAGCCCGGTGGGGGCCGCCGCCGCCTTGGCGCCGGTGACGGCGGTGGCGCACGCCCGCACCACCGCCTCAAGGTGTTCGGGCACGAACCCCGGGGTCACGATGTTGTACATGGCTTCATGACCACATCCGCCCGGTGTGGAGTGGCTGTGGGTGCACGCCAAAACGAAGGTCTCCGGGTTGAAGTCGTCGCCCAGTTCGGCCGTCAGGGCATCGACCACGCCTGCTCGCATGGAGTGGGTGACCATGGCCATGTCGAGGACGCAGATGATCGCCGCCCGCCCGTCGGCGCCGCCCACCCACCAGGCGCGGGCATAGAGCGGTGTCTGCTGCCCCCGGGCCCGGTGATCCCACATGCCGTAACCACACATGGCCCGACCCGCAGGTTCGATACCGATATCGGCCTTTGCCCATCCCAGTTGGTACATCAACACCCCAAGTCGTCGAGATACCGACCCTACGCGCCCCCGCCTCCCGCTCAGCGATGCGGGAGGCAACGGAACCGGTCGTGAGCAACGGAACTGGTTGTGAGCAACGGAAGCGGCTCACGTCGCACAGCACGGCAACGCGGGAATAGGGTCGCGCTTCGTTTGTAGCCACTTCCATCACCAGGAGCACGCCCCCCATGGCCATCGCCATCACCGAAGACCATCTGGCACTCGGCGAAACCGTCGCCGACCTCGCCCGCAAGCGGGAACTGTTGGAGGCCAACCACGCGCTGCTCGAAGCCGACGAGGAGGCCATGCCCGCGGTGTGGAATGAGATCGCCGGCCTCGGCTGGCTGGGGCTGCATCTGCCCGAAGCCCACGGCGGCTCCGGGTTTGGCCTGGAGGAGTTGGTGGTCGTCGTCGAGGAACTGGGCCGTCGGGTGGCACCGGGGCCGTTCGTGCCAACGGTGATCGCCAGCGCCGCATTGGCCGCCATCGGGGACGAGGCCACCTGCGCCAAGCTCCTGCCAGGTCTTGGCGACGGCTCGCTCACCGGTGCCGTTGCCCTCCACGGCGACGTGACCATCGACGGCCACACTGCGTCCGGCAGCGCCGGGGTGGTGCTCGGTGGAGCGTTGGCCAAAATCGTGCTGGTTGCAGTTGGTGACGATGTGGTCATCGTCGACACGAGCGCCGACGGCGTCACCGTGGAGACCCCGCCCAACCTCGATCCGTCCCGACGCTCGGCCCGGATCACCCTCGACAACACGGCAGTCACCGTGTTGACCGGCGGAGCGACTGCGCTGCGCGACCTCAGCCGGGTGATCCTGGCCGCCGATGCGGTGGGCATTGCCGCCGAGTGCACCGAGTCGGCGGCGGCCTACGCCAACGAGCGCGAGCAGTTCGGTCGGCCGATCGCCATGTTCCAGGCGGTCAAGCACCACTGCGCCAACATGGCGGTCGCCACCGAAATGGCCACCTGCGCCGTCTGGGACGCCGCCCGCGCCGCTTCCACCGGCGGCGATCAGCTGAGCTACGCCGCCGCGGTCGCCGCCGCCCTGGCCGCACCTGCCGCCGACCTGTGCGCCAACCTCAACACCCAGGTGCACGGCGGCATCGCCATCACATGGGAGCACGAAGCCCACCTGTTCATGAGGCGCGCCAGCACGCTGTTGTACTTCCTCGATGCCGACGGTGCGGCGGCCGACCTGGTGGACCTCTCACGCGCCGGGGTTGCGCGGGCCAAAACCGTCGAGTTGCCGCCGGAGGCCGAGACGATCCGCGCGGAGGTCCGCAGCTTCGTCGACTCGATCTCGGGGCTCTCCGAGGATGAGCGCAAGGCCCGGATGGTCGAGACCGGTTACGCCATGCCGAACTGGCCCAAGCCCTTCGGACGGGCGGCGGGTGCCGTCGAGCAGTTGGTGATCGAGCAGGAGTTCGGCACCGCGAAGGTGTCTCGTCCCAGCTACGGCATCACCGGATGGAACATCCTCACCCTCATCCAGTACGGCACCGAGGATCAGGTGGCCCGCTGGGTGAAGCCCGCCCTCGACCAGGAGGTCGTGTGGTGTCAGCTGTTCTCCGAGCCCGACGCCGGGTCGGATGCAGCCGGGGTCACCACCAAGGGCACCCGGGTTGACGGCGGCTGGCTGGTGAACGGCCAGAAGGTGTGGACCTCGGGCGCCCACTATTCGGGGATGGGTTTCGCCACCGTGCGCACCAACCCGGACGCTGCGAAGCATGACGGCATCACGATGATGGTGATCGACATGCACGCTGAAGGCGTCGAGGTGCGTCCGCTGAAGATGGTCAACGGCGGCAAGGAGTTCAACGAGGTCTTCTTCAGCGACGTGTTCGTTCCCGACGACGACGTGGTGGGGCCCGTCGACGGTGGCTGGACCGTGGCCCGGGCCACCCTCGGAAATGAAAGCGTCAGCATCGGCAGCGGCGATGGCGGCATGGCGATGCCTCCGGAACTGCTGTTGTCGGCCTTCGACGAGCACCCCGACCGTCTGGCGGGTGGCGCTGCCCGCGTCGGCCGCTACATCGCCGAGCACCACTCGATGGGTCTGATGAACCTGCGTGCTGCCAACCGTGCGGTCGCCGGTGCCGATCCTGGGGTGGGCGGAGCGATCACCAAGCTGGTGCTTTCCGAGATCGGCCACGACGCCGCCTCGATTCTCACGGAGTGCTACGGCCCGGATTCGGTGTTCATGGATGGGATGGGGGCGATCAGCAACCCGATGGTGCTCATGCACCGGGCGTTGTCGATCGCCGGCGGAACGTCTGAGATCAAGCGCAACCAGATTGGCGAGCGCATCCTGGGCATGCCCCGAGACCCGCTGATCAACTGACGTCGCCGAGGGGGCGTGTCCGAGCCGCTCGGTTAGCCTGGTGCGTTCATCCGGTGGTTGACTGTGAGCCCTGACAACCGGCTCGGTTTGTTCGCCACAGCCATTCGAGACCCCGCCAGATCGGCGGGAGGAGACGATTTCATGCACGTATGGATTGACCAGGACCTGTGCACCGGCGACGGCCTGTGTGAGGAGATTGCCCCAGAGGTGTTCTTCGCGCAGGACGACGGCCTCTACTACGTGAAGGAGTCGGCGAAAAACTTCGGCACCGAGAAGAAGTTTGACGGTGACACCAACCCCGCCGGTCCCGATGGTCAGGCCCGAATCCCCGATGGGGAGATCGAAAGCGTCATCGAGGCCGCCGAGGAGTGCCCCGGCGAGTGCATCTTCATCGAGGTCGAGTAGCTCGCAATCCGCACCCCCGGTCGGTTTCCCCGACCGGGGCGGGACGGTTCAGCCGATCGGTTCAGGTGACTGGTCGGCGGCGTTCGTGAAGTTCTGATAATCCTCGGCGCGGTTGCCGTCGGTGGGGATACCGCCGTTGGCACGCAACATGGCGGCAGTGTGCATCAGGTTCCACGTCATGAACGTGCAGTTCCGGTTGGTGAAGTCGCTGTCGAAACCGGTTGGCGTGTCTGAACCCTCGACGACGTCCCCGTAGCTGGGGCCCGGCCCCACTTCGCCGATCCAGCCGCAGTCGGCCTGCGGCGGAATCGTGTAGCCGATGTGGGACATGGCGTAGAGAATGTCCATTGAGCACGCCTTCACCCCGTCCTCGTTGCCGGTGACGATGCAACCGGCGGTCTTGCCGTAGTACAGGTACTGGCCCTTGTCATTGGTCTCGCCACTCGAGGCGTACATGCGCTCGACGGCCAGGGTGGCCACGCTGGACTTCACGCCCAGCCAGATCGGCGTGCCCATGACGAAGATGTCGGCGGCCATGATTTTTGCCTGGATCAGAGGCCAGTCGTCTCGTGGCCGGCCAAATTCGGTGAGGTCCGGGTACATCCCGTGGGGGATGACGTGTTCGAGGGCATGGACGGTCTCGACCGACACCCCTTCGGTCTTCATGATTCCCGCCGAACGACTCATCAACCGTCCGGTGTGGGAGTCGGCGGGGTCGTACTCCAGCGAGCAGTTGAGAAACAGGGCGCTGAGTTGGGAAAAGTCGGGCATCTGGACTCCTTGGTTCGACCGGGTCCTGACCGGACCCGCTGCCTCGGTCTACCCCTGCAATGGCGCGACCCAAACCATCGATGCGGCGGTAGCGTCGGACGATGACCCCCTCGATGGAGCAGCGCACGCTGGGTGACGGCGGCCCGAAGGTTTCGATCATCGGCTTGGGAACCGCCGCCCTCGGTCGACCGCTGTACATCAACGAGACCCACTGCGAAGACCTGGCGGGCGCTGCCGATCCAGAGTCGCTCGAGGCAAGGGCGGGCGAGGTTTTCGACGCCGCGCTGGCGGGTGGCGTCACCTACTTCGACACCGCCCGCTCCTACGGTCTGGGCGAGCGCTTCCTCGGCCACTGGCTCGGGCGGCTGGGCGCCTCCGATCGGGTGAGCGTCGGTTCGAAGTGGGGCTACACCTACGTGGCCGACTGGGACCCTGACGCCACCACTCACGAGGTGAAGAACCACTCCCACACGGCCCTGCGGCGACAACTCGGCGAGACCCGCGCCGAGTTGTGCGACCATCTCGGCATCTACCAGATCCACTCGGTGACCCCGGACTCGCCGGTCCTCGACGACGGCGCCGTGATCGCTGCGCTGGGCGAGTTGCGGGCCACCGGGGTGCGCGTCGGCCTGACCACCAGCGGACCCGACCAGGCCGACGTCATCCGACGCGCCCTCAAGGTGGAGGCGAACGGCACCCCGCTGTTCTCGACGGTGCAGGCAACGTGGAACCTCTTGGAACGCTCGGCAGGACCGGCGCTGGCCGAGGCACACGACGCCGGGTTGGGCGTGATCGTCAAGGAGGCCCTGGCCAACGGCCGCCTGGCCGGTGCTGGTAACCGGGCCGACGTCGCCCACCTCACGGGTTGGCCGCCCGACGCGGTGGCACTGGCGGCTGCCGCCTCCCAACCGTGGGCCGACGTGGTACTCAGTGGAGCGGCCACCGTTGAACACCTGCAGTCCAACCTGCTGGCCACCAAGGTGATGCTGGACGGCGACCCGACGTTGGCCCTTGGAGGCGACGCCCCGATCGAGCCTGAGCGCTACTGGGCCGAACGCTCCCAACGTCCCTGGACCTAGGCTCGGTCCAGCATCGTCGCACGCGGAGGATCAGTGGAAGACACACATTTCGGCGGGGATGAGGTACGACGGCTGAGCGGCGAACCTCGCACTTCTACGATCGCTGCGTCCGGTCACAACCAGGCAACCGGTGGGCTGATCGGCAGGCGCAAGCGCGTCTACGGCAACGACATGCTGTACGTCACCGCACCCGACGGGTCCAAGATCGGACGAGTGAATCTGGAAACCGGTCGGGTCACGATGGACCAAGCCATCCTGCGCGACATGTTGGACCGCTTCGTTAAGGACTGGCGGGCCACCCACATGGGAGCGCAACCGCCATCCGGTGGCGACCGCAGCGACACTACCGGCTCACTCCAAGATGATCGTCCCCTCGTTACGCCTGCGCCCCCGGCGGATGCCGATACCGCCGGCGTATCGGCCCAGAACATGTACAACCGCAAATCTGCTCGGGAACTGGCCAAAAAGCAGCAGATCGTGGCCGCCGATGCCCGATGGCGCCAAGAGGCCAAGGCAGCGCGTCCCGTGATGGGTCGCCTGGCGGCCGCGCTGACCGCCAAGCCAAAGATCACACCGGAGTCGCAGACCACGGCCAACTGGAGGGTGGGCGCCGAGGGCGAACGGCTCGTCGGTGAGGTACTCAAGGGCGTGCGAGGCATCGAGGTGCTGCACGACCGCCTCATCCCGGGCAGCCGGGCCAACATCGACCACCTGGTTGTCGGCCCGTCAGGCGTCTTCGTCATCGACGCCAAGAAGTACACGGGCAAGCTGGAGGCCCGAGACGTCGGTGGCATGTTCCGTCACGACCCGAGGCTCTACGTCAAGGGCCGTGACCGCACCAAACTGGTCGACGGGGTGCGCCACCAGATCGAGGTGGTTCGCACCACCCTCGGTGACGAATTCGCAGGCGTGGCGATCCGGGGCGTGCTGTGCTTCATCGGCGTCGAATGGCCCCTACTCCGCCGGCCCCAGCGGGTCAAGGGTGTGGTCGTCGTCTGGCCCCAGGGTCTCCCAAAGGTCGTCACCTCCGGTAGACCCTTGAACGACCGGGTGGTCGATGTGGCAACGCACCTTCGCACCCGGCTTCGTCCGGCAGGTGGGTAGCTCCGAGCCCGAAAGCGGTGAGTGTCAACGACCGATCAGGGTGTCGACGCCAACGGTCCAGTCGCCGCCGACAGCGACTCAGTCGACGCCGGCGTCGGTTGTCAGCAGACGCTGAAACCACTTGGCCGAGTCCTTGGGGATACGGCGGTAGTCGTTGTCGTAGTCGGTGTAGACGATGCCGAAGCGGGGGCTGCGGCCCAGCACCCACTCGACGTTGTCCGCATAGGACCAAGCGAAGTAGCCGTCAACGTTGATGCCCTCGGCCTTTGCGGCCAACACCGCCTCGAGGTTGCGGCGATACACCCAGATACGAATGTCGTCGCGCACCCGGCCGTCCGGCTCCAAACGATCCTGGCCGCCAAACCCACCCTCGGTCACCACCATCCGTTTGGCCACCGGGTGGTTGGCGTACTTGCGGAACGTCCACAGCAACGCGTCGGCGTCCTGAGGAATGCCGATGGCAGAGGAAACCCTCGCCTCTGCACCGGGCACCGTCATCGTCGGCACCGCCCCGACGACGGGCAACTTGCGCAGCGCCACCAACGGCCCGTAACACTGCACACCCATGAAGTCGTACTCGAAGCGGGCCGATTCCAGGTCGCCGTCCTCGATGTGGCGCTTCATCAAGTTGAGCAGCCGGTTGGCCCCGAACGGGTAGCCCAGCCCACCGGCAGGGTCGAGGTGCATGTCGATGGCCAGGGCCTCGATCGCCCGCTTGCGGCGGGCGGTGCGCTCGTCGGTTGGCTCGTAGGGGTAGGCGACCGACATGACGTTGGTCGTGCCGATCTCAGCGTCCTCGGGCAACGCGGCCCGCATCCGACGTCCGGCTTCGGCGCAGGCCAGGTTGATGTGGTGCACGCTGCGCAGCGTGGTGTTGGGGTGGAGGCCCTTTCGGCCGTACAGCCCCAGCACCAGGTGTCCAGCGACGCTGGCAGGTTCGTTAAACACCATCCATTTCTTGACCCGGTCGCCAAACCGTTCGGCGCACACCTCGGCGAATCGGGCGAAGTCCTCGACGATGCCTCGGCGGGTCCAGCCGCCCTCCTGCCACAAGGCCAGCGGAATGTCCCAGTGGTGGACGGTCACCCATGGCTCCATGCCCGCTTCCAGGGTGGCGTCGATGACCCGGTCGTAGAAGTCGGCGCCCTTCGGGTTCAGCCGCTCACGCCCGGTACCCATCAGGCGTGGCCACGACAGCGAGATGCGGTTGGCACCGAAGCCGAGGTCCTTGATCATCTCGATGTCCTCGGGATACCGGTTGTAGAAGTCGATGCCCTGATCGCCCCCCTCGCCGGCGATCTTGCCGGTGCGGGTCAGCTCATCCCAGATCGACGGTGCCTTACCGTCAGCGGAGGGTGCACCTTCGATCTGAAAGGCCGCTGAGGCCACACCCCAGGTGAAGTCGTCGCCGAAATCGCTTCGCTTCACAGGTACGTCACCGTTCGTCGGGTCTCACTGTCGGGGGTCATGGACGGGCATGGTAGCCAGAAACCGGCTGACCGCTGCCCGCCGAGGCGCAAACGGCTAACCTCCACACCGCTCGCAGATGCCTGCGAGCCCGTCACGAACCCGACCGACCGCACCCCAGAATTGATATTTTGGGTCCAGCAGTCGGTGGCGGAACGAACGAAACGGAACGGCACATCGTGAAGACTCTTGGCAACATTCTGTGGTTCGTCTTCGCCGGCCTCTGGCTGGCCTTGGGGTACGCACTGGCGGGGCTGGTGCTGTGCATCACCATCATCGGCATTCCGTTTGGCGTGCAGGCGTTCAAGTTGGCGGCATTCACCCTGTGGCCCTTTGGAAAGACCGTCGTGGCCAGCCCCGAGGGCGGCTGCCTCGAGGTGGGAGCAAACGTTGTATGGCTGGTCCTGGTCGGCTGGGAGTTGTTCCTGGCCCACCTCGCCGCCGGTGTGCTGCTGTGCATCACCATCATCGGGTTTCCGTTCGGGATCCAGGCGTTCAAGCTGAGCGCATTGTCACTGTGGCCCTTCGGCCGGTCGATCGTGCCCATCGACTCGCTGTCGCCCGACGCCGTCGTCACCCATTCCGTGCCCACATAGGGGTAGCGCCCGGCTGGAGAGCGGGCCGATCGTCTGACGGATCAGCGGCACACCCGGGCGATAGGCGAGATGGTGGTGGCTCGGGGCATCGAGTATCACGGCATGCCCGGCCGAACCCGGTGAAAGCCGACCAACGTCTTCTCGGCGCAGAGCTGCGGCCCCGCCGGTGGTGACTGCTGCGATGGCCTCGTCGATCGTCATGTGCATCTCCCGCACCGCCAAGGCGATGCAGAACGAGATGGACGTGGTGTAGCTGGACCCGGGGTTGCAGTTGGAGGCCAGCGCCACGGTGGCGCCGGCGTCGAGCACCCGGCGGGCGTCGGGATAGGGCTGGCGGGTGGAGAAATCGGTGGCGGGCAAGAACGTCGCAACCGTCTCGCCGCCCGCCAGCGCATCGATGTCGGCGTCGGTGAGGTACGTGCAGTGGTCGACCGATGCGCACCCGCACTCGACCGCCAGTTGCACGCCCGGGCCGTGGCCCAGCTGGTTGCCGTGCAGCCGCAGGCCCAGCCCCGCCGCCCGGCCTGCGTCGAGCACCGCCCGGCACTGGTCGGCATCGAACGCCCCGGTCTCGCAGAATGCGTCCACCCACTTGGCCGTGCCGGCCACCCGGCAGAGCATGTCGTTGCACACCAGAGCGATGTAGTCGTCGGCGCGCCCGGCGTACTCCCGAGGCAGCAGGTGAGCGCCAAGGAACGTCGCCTCCGAGGTGTGGGCACGGGCGATGTCGACCGAGCGGACTTCGTCATCGACGGTGAGCCCGTAGCCCGACTTGATCTCGATGGTGGTGGTGCCCGCCCGATGGGCCTCGGCCAAACGTTCTCGAACCAGCGCATCGAGCCTCGCGGTGGAGGTGGCCCGGGTGGCGTCGGTGGTGACCTGGATGCCACCGCCATCATAGGGCCGCCCGTCCATCCGGGCGGTGAACTCCTCCGACCGATCCCCGGCGAACACCAGGTGGGTGTGCGAGTCGACGAAGCCGGGCAGCACGCACGCACCTCCGGCGTCGATGCGACGGTCTGCGACCGCGCCGGCCGGCCCGACAGCGACGACCACGTCGTCGGCAATGACGACACAGGCGTTCTCGACTATGCCGAGTGACCCACGGCCCAACGCCGGGTCGTTGGTGATCAGCGATCCGATGTTGTCGATCACCAGCGATTCAGCGGTCATATCCAGCGACTCCTCGGTTGGTTGAACCCGGCCCTCATTCGAACAACCGGGCGATCGACGCCTGAAGTTCGGCGGGGACATCGATGGTGGCGTGGCGCCTGTCGGCCACGACGACCCGTCCGTCGACAACGACGTGGGTCACGTCCGCTGCCGACGCGGCAAACACCGCCACCTCAACCGCCGAATATGTCGGCGCGCCGGCGGCGCGCACCGAGTCCAGCGCCAGTGTCACCAGGTCGGCGCGCGCCCCAACGACAATCGTGCCCGCATCGTCCCAGCCCAGACTGCGATGACCGTTTCGGGACGCCATCTCCAGCAGGTCGGATGCCGCGTGGTTCCCCCGGCGATGGCTGCGCAGCCGCTCGTTCAGCTCCAGTGCCCGCGCCTCCTCCAACAGGTCGATCGAGGCGTGAGAGTCGGTACCAAGGCTCATTGCGATGCCCTCGGCGCCGAATCGGTGGGTGGGGCCGATGCCGTCGCCCAGGTCCCGTTCGGTGGTGGGGCACATCGCCACGGTGGCACCCGCTGCGGCCAGCAGTGCGATGTCGGTTTCGCTGAGGTGGGTGGCGTGTACCGCGCTGAACCGGGGGCCCAGTGCGCCGGCCTCGGAGAAGACGGCCACTGGCGTGACACCGTGGTGGGCGAGACACGCCTCGTTCTCGGCGGTTTGTTCGGACGCGTGTGCGTGCAGCGGTGCCCCTGCTGCCGCTGCCCATGCTGCGACCGCCGTCATCGCTCGAGGATCGACAGCCCGCACCGAATGGACGGCCGCACCGACCCGCTGGGTGGTGGGGTCGATGACGCGCAGGTCATCGACGCGTTCGACCCAGCGGTCGCCGCTGCCGTCGCTGAACCTCAGCTGGGCGTCGTTGGGTGGGAGGTAGCCACCTGTTTGTGGGGACCCGTTGTGAGTGGAGCCGTCGCTTGGGGAGCTGCTCGTTGAGGGGGCATCGCCCAGGCCACCGTGCAGGTACATGGTGTCGAGCAACGTGATGCGGATCCCCGCCTCGGCGGCGGCCGCCAGAAGTGCCTCCCCCATGGCGTTGGGATTGTCGTAGCGGCCGCCGTCGGTGCGGTGATGCAGATAGTGGAACTCGCCCACGGAGGTGACGCCGGCCAGCGCCATCTCGGCGAACGTTGCCCGGGCCAGGCGGTGGTAGCTGTCGGGCTGCAGCCGGGCGGCCGCCCGATACATCACGTCACGCCACGTCCAGAAGGTGCCGCCTCCGGCCTGGGTGCGAGATCGTAAGGCGCGGTGAAAGGCGTGGCTGTGAGCATTGGCCAAGCCCGGTAGCGTGAGGCCCGGCAAACGGGTGGCCCCAGGACCGGGCGCGGAACCCTGGGTGATCGACGTGAACCTGCCGTCGACCACCTCGATCGACACCGACGTCTGGACCGTTCCGTCGATCACCGCCAAGTCGCAGTGGTAGCGCCCGGCGCCGACTGCGCTCATGGGCCCACCCGAGCGGGAGGTCGACCGCACCGCGTCCCGGTCGCTTCGTGAAAACCGCCTAGCCAACCGCCAACGGCGCAGCAGGGGTGTGGGCGGTCACCGCGACGCGGTTCCACACGTTGATGACCGCAATGGCCATGACCACGTTGGTGAGTTCGAGTTCGTTCAGATGCTCGCTTGCGGACTCCCAGATCTGATCGCTCACTCCGTCCTCGCCCAACCGGGTCACCGCGTCGGTCAGGTCGAGCACGGCGCGCTCCAACTCTGAGAAGTACGGCGACTCGTGCCATGCCGAAACGGCCACGATCCGACGCAGATCCTCGCCGCCCTTCAACGCATCGGTGGTGTGCATGTCGACGCAATAGGCACAACCGTTGAGCATGGACGCCCGGATCTTGATCAGCTCGAACAACTTCGGCTCGACGCCCTTCCTGGCGCAGGTCTCGAGTGCCAACACCGCTTTGAACGCCTCCGGCGCCAGCTGCCACATATCGAGCCGTTGTTCCATGACGAACTCCTCCCGTACCGACGGAGTCCTGTTGGCCCCGTGCGGCCCCCAGTCTGCTGCGCCGCAAACCCTGACGGCCCGCGGGGATCATCGTGGCGATGCTCGGAACGAGCCGACCCTGTTCACGAGCCAACCCTGGCGACGAAGGCGGTGATGCGCTCGACGAACGCGTCCCGGTGAAACGCTTCATAGGTGTCCCACGTGCTGAGCGTGGCCGGGTCGTCCACCTTGTCGATGAACAGGACACCGTCGAGGTGGTCGCACTCGTGTTGCCAGGTGGCGGCGGTGAGGCCCCGAATCACCTCGTCGTGCTCGGCACCGTCACGGTCGAGGTAGCGCACCCGCACGTTGACGTGGCGCCGCACCTCGCCCCGCAGCGGCACCGACAGACAGCCCTCGTTGATGACGACCTGCTCGTCGTCCAGCGGCTCGATCACCGGGTTGATCGCCACGGTCAACGGGATGCGGGGCTTGTAGGGGTACCGGGGGTTGTCGCCCACCTCCATGACGGCGATGCGCACCGGTTCGCCCACCTGAGTGGCGGCCAGGCCGGCGCCGTTTGCGTGGCGCATCGTGGCGACCAGATCGTCGATCAACGCCTGCACCTGCGCCGAACCCACCTCGGCCAACGGGACGTCCTGAGCCACCTCGCGCAATGCCGGGTGGCCGATCGACAACACCTCTCGGATGCTCACGGCCTTCTCCTTGCCCGAGGCCGACGCATGCTGAAGGTCCGGCAACGGCTGTTCACGCCTTTGCGACGAGTCCGTCGGCGCGGGTCCAGAGCATCGGGAACAGCGGGTGGTCCATCGGCGCACCGTCGGGGATCTCGGCGTCAAGGCCCTCGAATGGGGGCGAGGTGGTCCAGCGCCTGGGGGCGTGCGCCATGTCGTCGCCCAGGAACCTCACCGACAGCACCCGACGTCGGTTGACGCCGGACACGCCGCCGGCGCCGTGCACGGTCAACATGTTGAAGAACACCGCATCGCCCGGTTCGAGTTCCCAGCCCAGCACCCGCCAGCGCTCGGGTTCGGCGGAAAAGTCGGGCAGTTCGGCGAGGGCGCCGTCGGGAAACCACTTGGCCTCGTCATCGAGAAAGGTCCGCGGCATGTACCAGGGGCCTCGGTGGCTGCCCGCGATGAACTCCAGCGTTGCTGATCGAGCCACCGGGTCGACCGGAAACCACATCGACGCATTCTGAACTCCGTCGACGTTGTAGTAGGGCTGATCCTGATGCCAGGGGGTGTGTTGTTTGGTGCCCGGCTCCTTGACCAGCACGTGGTCGTGGTACAGCCGGATCGTGTCGGACCCGGTCAGCTGGGCTGCGATCTCGGCCCCGGGGGACTCCTTGATGAAGCGCTCCATGGCGGGCAGCCGATTCCAGTTGCAGAAGTCCTCGATGAAAGCGCCGTCGCCGTCGGCCGAGGCTCGCTTGGCCCGCGGCGATAGCGCCGAGAGATTTTCATCGATTGCCTCGGTGGCCCAGCCCACCTGCTCAGGGGTGAAGGCGCCTCGGACGCAGACGGCGCCGTCGGCGTCGTAGTCGCCCTCAACCTCCCAGTGACCCTCGACCGCCTGGTTGCGATCGCCCGGTTGGACGCTCATGAGTTGCCCTCCTGTTTCATCGGTATCGTGACGCCGCGCTCATCGGCCACTTCAATGGCCCGGTCGTAACCCGCATCGACGTGACGGATCACGCCCATGCCCGGATCGTTGGTGAGCACGCGTTCGAGTTTCTCGGCGGCCAGGTCGGTGCCATCGGCCAGGCTGACCTGACCGGCGTGGATCGAGCGGCCAATGCCGGTGCCGCCGCCGTGGTGGATGCTCACCCAGGTGGCGCCCGAGCACGTGTTGATCAGCCCGTTGAGCAGCGGCCAGTCGGCGATGGCATCGGAGCCGTCGGCCATCGCCTCGGTCTCCCGGTAGGGGGAGGCCACCGAGCCCGAGTCGAGGTGGTCTCGGCCGATTACCACGGGCGCCGACAGTTCACCGGAGCGCACCATCTCGTTGAAGCGCAGGCCCAGCCGGTGCCGTTCGCCGTAGCCGAGCCAGCAGATGCGGGCCGGTAGGCCTTGGAACGCCACCCGTTCACCCGCCATCTCGATCCAGCGGTGGAGGCCCTCGTGGTCGGGGAACTCCTCGAGCACCGCCCGGTCGGTGGCGGCAATGTCGGCCGGGTCACCCGACAGCGCAACCCAGCGGAACGGGCCGAGGCCCTCGCAGAACAGGGGCCGGATGTAGGCGGGAAGAAAGCCCGGGTAGTCGAAGGCCCGTTCGAAGCCACCGAGCCTGGCCTCGGCGCGCAGGCTGTTGCCGTAGTCGAACACCTCGGCGCCTCCGTCCATAAAGCCGACCATCGCCTCGCAGTGAGCGGCCATCGCCGCACGGGCTCGGCGGGTGAACTCCGATGGGTCGTTCTGCTTCAGTTCTGCGGCTGCCTCCGGGGTGAGGTCGTTGGGCAGGTAGCTCAGCGGGTCGTGGGCGCTGGTCTGGTCGGTGACGATGTCGGCGTCCAGACCATCGGCCAGGAGGCGGGGAAGGATGTCGGCCGCATTGCCGAGCAAACCGACGGACAGCGGCGTCTTGGTTGCCTTGGCCTCGGTGACCCTGGCGATCGCCGTTGCGTAATCGGGGGCGATCTCGTCGAGGTAGCGGTGATCCACCCGGCGCTGCAGCATGGACTGGTCGACGTCGACGATCAGCACCACGCCGTCGTTCATCGTGACCGCCAGCGGTTGGGCCCCACCCATGCCGCCTGCGCCTGCGGTCACGGTGAGCGTGCCGGCCAGCGTGCCACCGAAGCGCTTGCGGGCGATTTCGGCGAAGCACTCATAGGTGCCCTGCAGAATTCCCTGGGTGCCTATGTAGATCCACGAACCGGCGGTCATCTGCCCGTACATCGTGAGCCCCTGGGCCTCGAGGCGACGAAACTCATCCCAGTTCGCCCAATCGGGCACCAGGTTGGAGTTGGCCAGGATCACCCGGGGCGCCCACTCGTGGGTGCGCATGATCCCGACGGGTTTGCCGGACTGCACCAGCATCGTCTCGTCGCGTTCCAGGGTGGTGAGCCCTCGGAGCATGGCCCGGTAGGCGTCCCACGATCGGGCGGCGCGGCCGGTGCCGCCGTACACCACCAGTTCGTCGGGATTTTCGGCCACTTCGGGGTCGAGGTTGTTCTGCAACATCCGAAAGGCGGCCTCCTGGGGCCAACCCTTGCAGGTCAGGTCGGTGCCCCGAGGCGCCGAGATGTTCCTCACGGGCGTGCCGATCGCTCCAAAGCTGCTACTCATGGGTTGCAGTGTGGTCAACGTTTGGCTACGTTGTCAACCAGCAACATTCATTGTCATGGACTGACACTCTCATTCCCGCGTTCTACCGCCGCAGCGACCTCACCAACGATCGGAGCAGGCAATGACCACCCCGGCCCCCAAAGCGCCGCCCTCGGAAAGCCCGACCGACTCCGTCGAGGACGCTTCCGAAGATCCGGCAACCACGTCGGCCACGCCCGAGGGTGCCACGCTGGAAGATCCGGCGGTGCCTCGCTCGGTCGGCCGGGTACTCGACCTGTTGGAGATCGTCCTCGCCAAGCACGCCTGCAACCTGACCCACGCCGCCCAGAGCGCCGGGCTGACACCAACAACCACCCTCCGGTACCTGCGTGCCCTCGAGCTTCGCGGCTATCTGGCGCGGGATGCCGCCGGCGACTACTCGGCCGGGTCCACCCTCTTGCGTCTTGCCGCATCGCTCCGGGACCGCAGCGTGATCGACCGTCTCGCGTCGGCCGCACAGCCGCACCTCGATCGCCTCGCCGAACAGACCGGCGAGTCTGCATACCTGGCGATCAGCGACGGGCGGATCGGCACCTACGTCGCTGCCGCAGAGAGCCCGCGGGCCATCCGCCACGTGGGCTGGGTTGGCCAGGACGTGCCGCTTGAGAATTCCGCCCTGGGTTCGGCGCTGCGCAGCCCCGGCCAGGTCGTCGACCGAACCGGGGCGGTCGAAGATGACATCACAGCCATCAGCCGAGCGCTGCCCGTCGAGGGAACACTCGGCATCGCCGTATCGATCGTTGGGCCGGAGCACCGCTTCGGCCCAGAGGAACGCTCCGATCACGAAACCGCACTGAATCAGGCCGTCGAAGCGCTGGAGCGTCAACTCCGCGTCACCGGGGAGGACCTCGCATGACCATCCAGCTGAACGGACCCGGCGTCACCATCGACGACGTGGTCGCCGTGGCCCGCGGAGGCGAGGCGGTCGAGTTGACCGCCACGGCCCTCGACGCCATGGCCCGGGCGCGGGCCGTCGTCGACCGGATGACCGAAGGCGAGCCCCGATATGGCATCTCCACCGGCTTCGGGGCGTTGGCCACCGTGTCGATTCCACCCGAACGGCGTCGGGCACTTCAGGTTGCCCTGGTGCGCTCACATGCGGCTGGCATGGGCGAGCCGGTTGAGGACGAGGTGGTTCGGGCCATGGTGCTGCTTCGGGCCCGCACCCTCGCACTGGGCCACAGCGGCGCCCGCCCGCTGGTGGCCAAGGGCATGGTCAACCTGTTGAACGCCGGGATCTCGCCAGTGGTTCCCGAGTACGGGTCGCTGGGCGCGTCGGGAGATCTGGCCCCCTTGGCCCATGGAGCGTTGGCGCTGCTGGGCGAGGGGGAGGTGATGGTCGATGGGGTCCGCAAGCCGGCGGCCCAGGCCTTGGCCGAAGCCGGTCTGGAGCCAATCGAACTGGCCGAGAAGGAAGGTTTGGCGGTCACCAACGGCACCGACGCCATCCTCGGCATGCTGTGCCTGGCCATCGACGACACGCGACGTCTGCTCGCCCAGGCCGACGCGATCACCGCCATGACCGTGGAGGGTCTGCTGGCCAGCGCCTCGCCCTTCGCAGCCGACCTTCAGACGCTCCGCCCTCAACCGGGCCAGACGGTTTCGGCCGCCAACCTGGTGACCATGCTGGCCGACTCGCCAATCGTGGCCAGCCATGACACGCCTGACGACACCCGGGTTCAGGATGCCTATTCAATTCGTTGCACGCCTTCGGTACACGGTGCAGTACGCGACACCCTGGCCCACTGCACCGCGGTGGCCGAGGCCGAGCTTGCGTCGGCCATCGACAACCCCATGGTCATGAGCGACGGCCGGGTCGAGTCCTGCGGCAACTTTCACGGCGCCCCGCTGGGTTTCGCAGCAGACTTCCTGGCCATCGCGGTCGCCGAGGTGGGTGCGATCGCCGAGCGGCGTATGGACCGCATGCTCGACCACACCCGCAGCCAGGGTCTGCCGCCGTTCCTCGCCGAGGAGGTCGGCGTGGACAGCGGCCTGATGATCGGCCACTACACCGCTGCGGCCATGGCATCCGACAACAAGCGTCTGGCCGCGCCGGCCTCGGTCGACTCCCTGCCCACCTCCGGCATGCAGGAGGACCACGTGTCGATGGCGTGGCTGGCGGTGCGAAAGCTGCGCAAGGTGATCGACAACGTGCGACGGATCCTGGCCGTCGAGTACGTCTGCGCCGCTCGGGCCATCGATCTGCGCGCCCCGCTGCAGCCGTCCCCCGCCACCGACGCGCTGCGGCAACGGCTCCGGGCCGAGGTTGCCGGCTGCGGGCCCGACCGCTACCTGGCCCCCGAGCTTCAGGCCGCTGAGGAGTTGCTCCGCGTCGGTGCGTTGGGCGATGCGCTCGCCGACCTGGGCATCACGCTGGAGTAGGTGGGGCCGGCCCCAGGATTCAAACCGCTCAGGTGGCGTACATCTCGTCGATCACGTGCTCGTAGTGCTGAGCCACGATCGCCCGTCGCACCTTCAGCGTGGGCGTGATCTCGCCATCCTCCACGGTGAGGTCCTTCGGGAGGATGGCGAACTTTCGGATCGATTCCGCACGCGACACCTTTGCGTTCACCGCATCGACGGCGTGCTGCACCTCGGCCAGCAGATCATGGTGGTCGACCGCCTCGGCCACGCTGATCTCGTGGTTGGGGTCCCCCGGCCACCAGGCGTCGAACGCCTCCTCGTCGATCGTCACCACGGCTGCGATGAACCGACGATTGTCGCCCACCACCATCGCCTGGCTGATCAGTGAATGCGCCCGCAACTGGTCCTCCATCGGTTCGGGAGCCACGTTCTTGCCGCCGGCGGTGACGATCAGTTCCTTCTTCCGGCCGACGATGCGCAGAAACCCGTCCTCAATTCGGCCGACATCGCCGGTATTGAACCAGCCATCGTCTGCCAGCACTTCGCGGGTGGCCTCCTCGTTGTTCCAGTAGCCGCGGAACACCTGGGGCCCCTTCGCCTCAACTTCGCCATCCTCGGCGAGACGCAGGCTGGTGCCCGCCACCGGTCGGCCCACCGTTCCCGGACGCCAGGCGTCGACGCGGTTCACCGCCAGCACCGGTCCGGTTTCGGTCAGGCCGTAGCCCTCAAAGATGCGCACACCGACCCCATCGAAGAAGTGGGCCAGACGTTCACCCAGCGGGCTACCCCCGCTGAAGGCGAAACGCATCGAGCCGCCGAACCCGTCGCGAACCTTGCGATAGACGAGCCGATCGAACAGTGCGTGCTCGGCGCGGGTGAGCCAACCGACCGACCCCTCGGCCCGTTGCCGTGAATAGCGGATGGCCACCTCGGTCGCCCGGTCGAAGATGGGGCCAACGTTGCCCGCCTCCGCCCGTTGTTGTGCGGTGCTGAACACCTTCTCGAACACGCGCGGCACCGCCACCACCATCGTGGGCGAGGAAAGGGCGAGTTCCTCGGGCAGGTTGGCGATCCCCGACGAGAACGTGCCCTTGATTCCGTATTCCGAACCCACCAGGGCGATGATCTTGGCGTACGTGTGGGCCAGCGGCAGGAACAGCAGACTGCGCTCGTCGGGGCCGAGCATCGACGCCACCGCATCGAGGTTCTGTTTCACGTTGGCCCGCAGGTTGCCGTGGGTGAGCATGCACCCTTTGGGCCGGCCCGTCGTCCCCGATGTGTAGACGAGGGTTGCCAGGTCGTCGATGGTCAGGGCGGCGATTCGCCTGTCGAGTTCTTCATCTGCGACCTCGCTCCCCTTCGCCGCCAGGTCGTCCAACCCGGCGCCGTCGATGACGAGCACTTCGCCACAGGCCACCTCGGGATCGACGACGCTGCCATCGATCAGTTCGGCCATGTTCGAGGTCTCGGCAACGGCCAGCACCGCTCCGCTGTCCGCCAGGATCCACGACACCTGGTCGGCAGCCGACGTCTCGTAAATCGGTACGGTCGCCGCGCCGACGGCCAGGATGGCGTAGTCCACCATCAGCCATTCCAGGCGGGTGCCCGACATCAACGCCACCCGGTCGCCTGGCGCCACCTCCGAGGCGATGAGGCCCTTCGCCATCGCTCGAACCCGACCATGAAACTCCGACGCGGTCACATTGCGGAAGCCCGACCCCTCCCGCACTGCGGCAACGACCCGGTCGGGGTCGATGGCTGCCCGTTCGATCAGGGGCTCGAGCAGGTGGGCGTTCGGCGACAACGGAGCGAGGTGCGACCCGCTCACCTGCCGCTGCCCATGAGTGCCGCCTCTACCCGCCACCGGTTCAGGTACAGCATCGGTCGTGGTCACAATCTCGTCTCCTCCGGATACATCTCGAACCCTCTACTACAGCGTCGCGCACCGTCGGAACACTCCGGTGACCGGGTGTGTTCAGCCGAAGAACAAGACGGCCCCAAGCGCCACCACAAACCCGGTCTCGGTGGGCACCGCCAGCCGGTTGTAGCGCTCGGACCAGCCACGATCGGCGAAGGCGCCGATCACCCGCACCACCAGGATGGCCGAGGCGATCATCAACACGCCGGTGATTGCCTCACGCCCAAGATCGTTGAGGCCCAGGTAGCCGACGAACGCTCCGAGGCCCAGCGCCAGCGCCCCGTAGTAGCAGCGCACCTCGGTGCGTCCGGCCGGCCCGTCGGCGCTGAGGCCGTAGAAGGCCACCGACTCTGGGCGGACAAGAAACGTCAGGCCGGTGACGAGGAAGTACCCCACCACCAACACCACGGCGATATCGATCAGCGTCACTGCACCATCATGCCCCGCACGGCCCCGGTCCGTCGCCTCGCCGAGCTACTGCGACCACGGCCCGTCGTAGCGCTGGAAGACGTAGATGGCCACCTCGCACTCCAACGACCGGGCAGCGTCGCTCAGTAACGGGCCCAGGATCGACTCGATCCGGTCCAACCGGTTCTTGAACGTGTTGTAGTGGATGTTGACGCGACGGGACGCCTCCGCCATGTTTCGTGTCTCCAGCCACAGGCCCAGCGTCTCCACCAGGTCGGAGTCGTGCGCCCGGTCGTAGGCAGCCAACGGACCGATGGCATGCTCGACGAACTCGGCCAACTCCTCGGTTGGGGTGGATGCCAGCAGACGCTCCAGCCCCAACTGGTCGAAGACCGCTGTGGCATGTCGGCCCTTGGCCCACCGCCCGACGTCGACGGCCCGGCCGGCCTCCTGGTAGCTCTGCGGCATCGCCATGGGATCGTCCACTCGGCGGCCCACCCCGATGCTCACCGTTACCTGATCCACTCGATTGTCCAGTTCGGTGCGCAGCCGTTCGGCCATCTCCCGCCGCTCGACGGGGTCGGCGGTCTCGGGTGCGATCAGTGCGGCGATCGTGGTGCTGCGGGTCCAGACGATTGCGTCGGCACCCAGCGTGGCCCGGGCTGCAGCGGCGATGGTGCCCAGCACCGTCGGCAGAACCTCGCGGTCCACCGGCGGGTCGATCGACGCCAGCAACACGGCGCGGGGTCGTGCCAGGTCCCACCCGAAGCTGATGGCACGCTCGGTCACGTCAGCGATGTCTCCTGCGTGACCGGCGATCAGTTCCTCCAACGAGGTGGCTTCAAAGCGCTCGCGTTCGGCTGCAGCGGCGCTGGCATGGGCCATGCGCACGGCGATGGCCTGCGATGCACGCTGCATGGCCAGGCGCCCATCCTCCTTCAGGCCCTCGCCGGTGGGTACCACGATCTCGCCGTAATCAAACTGTCCGGCACTGATGGACTGCCGAGGCCACGAGGCGTCGGCAAGGTCGACACCATCCAGGGCATCCGAAGGCACGATCGCCATGGTGCGCCCCTCGGGGTCCAGCACGGCGACCGGGAACTCCAACAACAGGTGCAACGTGGTGGCGATCTCGGGCACTCCTCCCCCGGCGAGCACGATTGGGGTAAACCGTTCGTGGATTTCGAGGATCCGGTCCAAGCGCCGCTCCTGCGCCTCCAGCAGAGCATCGAGCACGCCCGCGGTCACGTCCACCAGCTCGTCGCCGCCGGCAAAGACGACCACCGGCATGCTCTGGCCGTTTGCGGCGCTCACCAGACCGGCTGGGAGGTCGCCCGAGGTGTTGAGACAAACCCCCAACCCAGCCACCCCCGCCACATCGAGGCTTCCGAACAACAGGTCCCAGCCGTCGTCGACCGAGCCCAGTGCCTCAGAGGTGGTGACCAGCAGTTCATTGGAACCGGCCCGACCGACCAGGTCGGCATTCGCCGCCACCTTCGCCCGACTCACCTGTCGACCCAGTCCGGCTTTGCCTGCCACCACCTGAGCGTCGCCCCCCAACAAGTCGACAACCTCACCAACGTCACAGGTCCGCCACATCACGATAGTTTGACCAATCGTTGCACTGTGAACAACTCACAGTGCAACGGCGTGAATCCGTGGGTTTTTGCTGAAGCTGGGAGCCACTGAGCGCCGTACTGTTGGACCCGTAAGCCAGCGCCACCGTCCTGACGACGGCCATTCGCAGCCGGGGCACGCTTGTTCGCTGCCCCGGCATCAACGCTTTTCCATTCAAGTGCAGCACCTCAACCAAGTAGCTCGGGAAGGAACGCAGCCGTGACGACCTCAACCGCCAGTCCATCTTCCAACGTGGGTGCCGAAGGGCAACTCACCGACGATCAACGCCAGGTCCTTCGAGACTGGTTGACCGACCAGCTCACCATTCAGCGGGAGCGCGTCCAGCAAGCCACCATCGATTTTGAGGCGCTCGCCGACTCGGACTCGGCGGTCGACCGCGAGCTGGGTCGAGAGGAACTCGATGCCGCGCTAGAAGCCGTCGTCGAACTCCAAGATGCGCTCCAACGCCTGGAGGCCGGCAAGTACGGCGTCTGTGTCGACTGCGGCAAGGCCATCCCGTTCGAGCGCATGGAGGCCATCCCCGAGGCCGACCGCTGCATCGGGTGCGCCGCCGCCTGGTAGGCCAACAGCTACGAACCGACGACCGTCATCCGTGATGGTGCGGGTCGAGGAACACTGCAGCGCCAAGGTCGGGGATGTTGCCATCCAGCCAGGCGACCGCCGTGTCATGGCCGCGCTCAATCAGTTCGGCACCATGAGAGAAGTCGGCGGGACTGGTTCGGATCGGACATGGCGGGGGTACCACACTGAGGTCCACCTGCGATTCGTAGGTCACCACGTCGCCACCAAGGCGCTGGTTGATCATCATCATCACCCCGTGGAGCGCCATTGCCAACGCCCCGGCCGGGGGTTCGGTCAGCGCACAGGCATAGCCGGTGGGCATCACCCAGATCCGGTCGGCGCCCAGTTCGACGGCCTGGCAGATTGGGGTGTTGTTCACGACCCCACCGTCCATCAGGTACCGCTCCCCGATCTTCACCGGCGGGAACACCGCAGGGATCGACGCGCTGGCAACCACCGCGTCCACGGTGTCACCGGTGGACAGCAGCACGCCCTCGCCGGTGAGCACGTCCGCCGCCAGCGCGTGCAGCGGGACGTGGGCGTCCTCCAGGCGTTCAAACGTCACGTGTTGGCGTACCAGGCGGCGCAGCGGCCCGGCGGGCACGAGGTTCCGCGCCTGCCCCAGAAACCCGCGCAGTCCCAGCAGCGGACGGGTGGGAAACACCTGGCTGCGCTTCAGCGACCGCCAGAGGTTTGCCAGCCCCGCAAGATCGGAGTCGCCGGGAGGGTGGCCGGCAAGCCACGCTCCGTTGATCGCTCCAACCGATGTGCCGACGATCAGATCCGGACGGATATTGCGCTCGTCCAGCGCCATCAACATGCCCGCCTGGACCGCGCCATGGGCGGCCCCTCCCGACAAGACGAATGCTGTGGTCACCCCGGTACCTCCCCGCTGATCGACGACCCGAGCATGCCATTCGTTGTACGACGGTCAGGCTGTAATGTCAATCACTGATAGTTTTAGACTTCCGGGCGCAGGCGGGACCTGATCAGCAACGTTGCCCGAACCGTCCCATCGACCGTCCAGGCCGCAAGGGCTCCCGCATAGATCGGTCGACCCAGGCCGGCGCACGCGGCGATGGCCACGACATTGCCGGCCACCAGCCCCACCCACGAACGCGTGATCGCAAAGTTGGCCGTGAGTCGTTGATGGCCGCCGCCCACCAGCACCGGGCCCAAGTACGACAACGACGCCACCAGCAGTTGCACGTATGCCCCGATCGCCAACGCCGGAATCACCGCTCCCGAGATCGGGGCCCGGCCGTCTGCGGCGTGAACCGCCGCCAGCGTCACCCCACCGATCCACCAAGCGATCGAGGCACTCGCCTGCACCAGCCTGGGTCCGGCCCAATGAAACTGCTTCCCACCCAGGTTCGGGAGGAGCCCAACCAAGGCGAGCAACGTGGCGGCATACAACCCAAACCCCGCCGTCGCCACCACCTTCCACTCGCCCAGTAGCCCGACGACCGCCAGCACCAGGGCGACAGCCATCACCGCCTGCATTCCAAACTGAGCGCGCTGGGTGGCCCGCTTCGACGGCTTGACCTTGGCCTGGGTCGCCACGAAGAAGGGCAACGTCCCGGCGATCACCAGTCCGGACAGTCCCAACAGGTTGATCGTGGCGTGCACCTCGCGCAGTTGCCCGTACCAACCACCCCCGCCGCCCGAACCCAGGATTGCGCCAAGGGTGATTCCAACCAGACCCAGCAGGGCGCCTGCCACATAGGCCACGATGGCGGGGCGCAGCCGCCGTTGCAGCGCGTTGCGCCCAATGCCGACCAGAATGACGATCAGCACCACCAGGCCGGCGATCACCAAGAGCCCACCCAGCCCGGTGAGTGCATCGGCCGGCACCTCCCGGCCCACAGCCACCATCACCGTGCCCGCAGCGATGAGCACACGTTGGGTCATCACCAGGGTTGCGTTGGGTGCCGGTGCCGCACCCCAGGTCACCCCCAGAAACTGGGTGACCCCGGAGATCGCCAGCAGCAGCGCTCCCGCAAGCGCCAGGTGCAGTGGCAACCACGGCCCGGTCGAGTGGGGCACGGCACCCGCCACCGCAGCGGCCAACAAAAAGAGGGCCACCAGCACCAAGGTTGGTCGAGCCTGCGCCTGGGCCTGCGCCACCCGGTTGGGGGCGGCCTTCGGTTTGGAACTCCCAGCGTCGGCCAAGCTCATCGTCGGTCATGGTAGGTCGGGCGCAGGATCGTTTCACCCGTGTGACCTGATCGTCCCAACGTCACAGCCCCAGCGTGCCGACGTCGTACACCAGATCGTTTCCCTCCACCCTGGCCTCGGCCAGCGGAGGGTGTTCGTTCAGTTTCCCGGTGTGCATCACGTGAAGCACCGGAATGTGTTCAATGAGCACGAGATGGTCTGACACCAGCCTGCGGTGGCATTTCCACCACACCGATTCGCTGCACATGATCGCCGTCGGCTGCTCGGTGGCCAGCGTCAGCAACTGGGCCATGCCCGAGGCGAAGTCGTTGGTTTCCATGTAGTCGGCGTAGGAGCGAAATGCCGGGTGCCGAAGCGCCATATGGCGCGACTCGTCCTGAGACCGGCGTCGTCCCCCCAGCACTTTGAGCCAGCGGTAGTCAATCCCCGCCGCCGGCACCCAGCGCTCCATTTCCTCCCGGCCGAACTGCGGGTTGTGTCGGCTGCCGGGAAAGGACCGGATATCGACCAGCCGGGTGATGTCTTGCGCCTCCAGCAGCTCCATCAGCGCTTCGGCGGGCAGCGTGCCATGACCAATCGTGTAGATCGCGTCGGGCCCCGCCCCGCCATCGGTCGATACCGTTGCGCCATTCACCTCATCGTCATCCCCGAATCGCGCTGACAGCAAACCCTTCTCCTCCGCCGGTTTCAGGGTCCCGAAACAGCCGGCCAACAGCAGTTCCGGGTTGGACGGTGCCCAGCGGGCAAACTATGGAACACCCAACGACGAACGAGGCCGCCTTCGGCGGTAGGGGGATCACATGAGCGGTGGCCTGGTTGGTCTTCTCGACGACATCGCCGCACTCGCCAAGCTGGCGGCAGCCTCCATCGATGATGTTGGTGCGGCCGCCGGACGGGCCAGCGTCAAGACCGCCGGGGTGGTCGTGGACGACACCGCGGTCACCCCCACCTACGTCGATGGGCTGACCGCCGATCGGGAACTGCCGGTGATCAGGCGGATCGCCACCGGTTCGCTGCGCAACAAGCTGCTGATCATCCTCCCGGCTGCCCTGCTGCTCAGCGAGGTTGCCCCGATCCTCGTCGAGATCATCCTCATGTTCGGTGGCGCTTACCTGAGCTTCGAGGGGGCCGAAAAGATCCACCACCGTTTCAGCTCCCACGTCGACGAGGCCGCGCACGATGCGCCCGACCTCATTGCCCCGGCCGACGGCCCCGAGCAGGAGGAGCAGACGGTGAAGAGCGCCGTTCGCACCGATTTCATCCTGTCGACGGAGATCATGGTCATCGCGCTGAAAGAGGTGATCGACGAGGGCCTCTTCTCCCGAGCGATCATCCTGGCAATCGTCGCCGTGCTGATCACCGTGGCCGTGTACGGCGTGGTGGCGCTCATCGTGAAGATGGACGACGTGGGGCTGCACCTCGCCCAGCGATCGGGCAACGGGTCGCAGCGGGTGGGACGGGCATTGGTCAATGGCATGCCCAAGCTGTTGGCCGCCCTGGCCACCATCGGAACCGCCGCCATGATCTGGGTCGGCGGCCACATTCTGTTGAACGGCACCGACGAGCTGGGATGGCACGGCCCCTACGATTTCGTGCACTCCCTGGAAACGCGGGTGCACGACATCGCTGGCATCGGGGGCGTGCTGTCGTGGGTGGTCAACACCCTGGCATCCGCGTTGATCGGTCTGGCGGTCGGCTTCGTTCTCGTCGCCGTCATCACGCGGGTCAAGGCGGCACGCACTCACGGATCGAGAGCGACTCACTGATGTTTCACGCCGGCGGCGCCTCCTACGACCTCTTCATGGGTCGATACTCCGCCCCGCTGGCGGCTGAATTCGTCGACGCGCTCAACCCGGTCGCCGGCCAGCAGGTCCTCGACGTCGGATGTGGGCCGGGAGCCCTGACCTCGGCGCTGGCCACACGCCTCGGCCCGGCAGCGGTGGCGGCATGCGACCCCTCGCCCGGGTTCGTCGACGAGTGCGCCAAGCGCAACCCGGGCGTCGAGGTGCAGGTCGGCAAGGCCGAGGCCATCCCGTTCACCGACGCCCGGTTCGACCTGGCCGCAGCCCAACTGGTCCTCCACTTCGTTGCAAACGCCCCGGCAGCCGCCGACGAGCTGCGGCGAGTCGTGCGCCCCGGCGGCACCGTCGCCGCCTGCGTGTGGGACGCCGAGCGGGAGATGGACGTGCTGCGAGCATTTTGGGACGCCGTCCACGAGGTCGACCCCGACGTGTCGGACACCACCCGGGAGCTGCGATTCGGCCGTCCCGGCGAGATCGCCAGGCTCTTCGTCGAGGCAGACCTCGTTGACATCAACGAGACCACCATCGAGGTGCACACCACCTACGTCGACTTCGATGAGGTCTGGACCGGTTTCCAGGCGGGTATCGGCCCCGCAGGCGCCCACTGTGTTGCGCTCCCCGCCCTCCAACAAGCATTGCTTCGCGATCGTCTCTACGAGCAGTTGGGGTCGCCCCCCGGCCCGATCACGCTCACAGCCGTTGCCCGCAGCGTCACCGCCATCCGCGAGGTTCCATAGCTCCGGTCGACCAGGAGCGGGGTTGGAACAGGCATCAGCCCATTGATGCCAAGGGGTAACCGTGTGACCCGCACGTGAGGTCAGCATCGGCCCAATTCCCAAAGGAGCGGCGCTCACGAGCAATCCTCCAATCACCCGAGCCGACGACCACATCGCAGGCCGGACCTGGTTGTGGGCGTGTCGTCAGCTCGGCGACCACGTCCGGACCGTTGCTGAGGTCGCTGGTGAGTTCGGCGCTGATTGGCACACCATCAGCGACGCTGTGAACGGTTGGGGTGAGGCGCTCCTCGAAGCCGACACCGACCGGACCGCCAAGGTGAGCAATCCTCACCAATCGGTGGGTCGGTAGTCCTTGAGGAACTGTCCCCACACATGGGTGCCGGTGTTGGCGCCGTCGATGATCGGGTCGACGATCCTGGCGGCGCCGTCGACGATGTCGAGTGGCGGGTGAAAGCGGTGCTCGGCTCGCTTCTCGTTGGCCTTGTCCACCGGGTCCTCGTCGGACACCCACCCGGTGTCGACGCTGTTCATGTGGATGCCCGAGGCGTGGAAGTCGGTCGCCGAGGTGCGGGTCATCATGTTGAGCGCCGCCTTGGCCATGTTGGTGTGTGGGTGCTTGGTGGTTTTGAATCGTCGATAGAACTGGCCCTCGACCGCCGACACGTTGACGACGTGCTTGTGGGCGCCCGGGGTCGCCTCCATCAGGGGCCGCAGGCGGGCGTTGATCACAAACGGTGCAACCGCGTTCACCAGTTGGGTTTCAAGCAGTTCCACCGACGACACCTCGTGCAGCAACAGGCGCCACGAGTTTCGGTCACGCAGGTCCACTTGTTGGAGGTCCTGGTCCAAGCGCCCCTCCGGAAACAAGGCATCGCCGTCCCCGCCGTGGTCACCGGGCAGCAGCGGCACCTGGGACAGTTCGGCGGCCCGCGTCAATCCCGAAGACCCGGCGGAGGGGCCGTCACCGTCGGGCGCGGTCAGGGCCACCCCCGATGCATCGGCGGGCAGCATGTCAGAGCGGCGCAGCCCCTCGTAGGCGCCGACCAACGCCAACACCTCCGGCGACAGCGATGCCAGCGCGGCGGTTTCGCCCTCCATCATGTGCCCGTAAAAACCCGGCGGTCGGCGCACGGTCTGACAGGCGTTGTTGACGATGTGGTCCAGCCGGTCCCGAGTGTTCAGCACGTGGGAGCAGAACGCCTCGACGCTGGGGGTGTGGCGCAGATCGAGGCCAAAGATCTCCAGGTGATCGCCCCAGTCCTCAAAGTCGTCCTCGGCTGCGTACCGAGCCGCGGCATCACGGGGAAAGCGCGTGGCCACGATCAACTCGGCACCACAGCGCAACAACTTGATGCCGGCCTGGTAACCGATCTTCACCCGGCCGCCGGTCAGCAACGCCACCGTGCCCGTCAGATCGGCGGTCTCACCACGCTTGGCAAAGTTGAACTGGGCGCACTCGGGGCAGAGCTGGTCGTAGAAGTGGTGCACGGAGGAGTACTTCGCCTTGCACACGTAACAGTGCTGCGGCTCGACGGTCTCGCGAAACAGCGCGTCGTCAACATCTGCCTGCTCGAACCCCTCCGGGGGGAACACATTCGGCGTCGTGAACACGGGTTTGTCGCGCAGGGTGCGGATGCCGGTTTCCGACAGCACCTCATCGTCGCGCCGGATCTTCTGGGCCCGCTGCGCCTTGCGTCGGGCCTTCACCCGAAGCCGCCGCTCATCTGCGTCGCCACAGAACACGTCGCCCGCAGCGTTCAGCAGCGCCGTTCGCTCCTCGACCGACAGGGGTGCCAGCAGGTCCTTCGCCCCGGCGACCCGCCGGAGGAGCGCGGTGGCCTCCAGTAGTTGTGCCCGCAGATCGTCGTCGCTGCTCGATGCGCCCGAGTCGTTCACCGCTCGACTGTACCGACCGGCTTCTCAACGCCGGCAGTCCACACGAACTGGTCGCCGACAACGACAACCCGCCTCGCTCCTGCGGCCGATTCGGTCTGCCGGGCCCACCCAGCCTGAGTTGTGTTCGGTATTCGCGGTTGGATTGGGGCGTTCAACGCTGTGGGCCAGGAAAGGACCGGCTGATCATGGCGAAGATCGTGGTGTACTCGATGGCCTACCGGGGCCATGTGTTCCCGTACGTTCCGATCGCGTCCGGTCTCGCTCGCGCGGGCCACGACGTGGTCGTTGTCGTGCCGGAGGAGTTCCACCCGCTTTCGCATTCGAGCCGTTCCGCGCGCCCGTCGCGAGCTGTATCGGAAGACCCAGGATCGACTTCGCCCATTCGAAGAGATCGTCCGTGTGCAGGTCCAAGAGAGAATTTATACTCGAATATCGGTTGCTTTCCACTCGTTTTTCAAGTATGATGCACGGGATGTTGTCGAGATCGGCTCATCAACGAGAGATCGCCAAGCGTTTGGAGTCCAACCCGGCGGTGGCGCTGCTCGGGGCCCGCCAGGTCGGTAAGACCACGATCGCACACCGTATTGCGGAGGAATGGGACGGCGAGACTGCATACTTCGACCTCGAACGACCCGCCGATTTGGCCCGGCTGACCGAACCAGAGTTGGCCCTGGAACCACTGAGCGGGCTGGTGATCCTCGATGAGATCCAGCGGCGCCCCGATCTGTTTCCAGTGCTGCGCGGCCTGATCGACCGAGACCCCAACCGGCACTTCCTCATCCTTGGGAGCGCCGCTCCAGAACTGCTTCGTCAGTCATCGGAGACGCTGGCCGGGCGCATCTCCCACTACAACCTGCCGCCGTTGCGAGTTGACGAACTCGCTGCGGCCGATCGGCTGGACCTCAACTCGCTGTGGCTTCGCGGGGGATTCCCGCGCAGCTACCTCGCAACTGACGACCCGATCAGCTTCCAGTGGCGACTCGATTTCGTCCGCACGTTTGTCGAACGCGACCTGCCGGCACTCGGCAGCACGGTGCCCAGCGCAACGCACGACCGGTTCTGGCACATGTTGTCCCACGTGCACGGGCAGGTCTGGAACGGGGCCAGGTTCGCGTCTTCCTTTGGTGTTGCGGCCACGACGGTGCGCAGCTACCTCGACCTGTTGACGTCGGCACTGGTCGTGACCCAGCTGAAGCCGTGGCACGAAAACGTGTCGAAGCGCCAGGTGAAGTCACCGAAGGTGTACATCGCCGACAGCGGGCTGCTGCACGCGCTGCTGGATCTCCCCGACCGGACTGCTGTTGAACGCCACCCGATCCTTGGTGCGTCGTGGGAGGGTTTCGTGATCGACCAACTGGCCTCGATCACAGGAAGCCGCCCCGACCAGCGCTACTTCTGGGCCACCCACGCCGGAGCCGAACTTGACCTACTCATCGTGCGAGGCGCCGAACGAGTCGGCTTTGAGGTGAAGCGAACCTCCGCACCTCGCCCGACCAGGTCGCTTCGCATGGCGATCGACACGCTCGGCCTCGATCGCACCTACCTCGTGCACGCAGGCGAGCACACCTTTGCGCTGACCGCCGATGTTGAGGCCGTGAGCATCAACGAACTGGCCACGCGAACCGACTGGTAACAATCTTGACAGGCACTCAATCTCGTCGGCTCCCCACCGTACAAACAGGCGGACCCGTGGGGAGCCTTACCGGAGGTCCGCGTCGCTCCAGGACGCCTGTTTCAGCAGCCCCCCAACAACAAAGCTTTTCAAGAGGTGCCCGAACTCGGTCAAAGCCGACGGTGTCAACGTGCCCAACTTTGCCGGGCTGAGGCCAAGCAGTCGAGCAGTCGAGCAGCCGAGCAGCCACATCCGAATCGAAGACATGAACCTCTGGCGCTGACCCCGACCGGACCTTGAGCGTGCGGCCCCAGACCGGAGGAGGGGCTACATCGCCACAATCGAGCCCGTCGTGCCCAATCGCTCGGCATAGCCGGTCGACACGACCTCCGGGTCGCCTGGAATACTGGCAGCCATGACAGACGCAGATGCAGCCAAGGTTGAAACCGCCCTCGACGCCCTGTTGGCGGACCACGATCCGAAGGCTGAGGGGTACGAAGAGTTTCGGGGACACCAGTTTGATGCTGGATTGGCATGGGTGCAGTACCCCGAGGGCAACGGCGGGCTCGGCGTGGCTCCGCAGTTGCAGCGGAATGTGAACAGGCGCCTGGCCGAGGCGGGCGCACCGCCCATGGACCTGTCGATGTTCTTCATCGCGCTGGCCGGCCCAACCATCGTCACCCACGGCGACGAGGCCGTGAAGCAGCGTTTCCTCCGCCCGATGTTCACCGGCGAGGAGAAGTGGTGCCAGCTGTTCTCAGAGCCCGGCGCCGGATCGGACTTCGCTGGGCTTGGCTGCAAAGCGGTCAAGGACGGCGACGAGTGGGTGATCAACGGCCAGAAGGTGTGGAACACCCTGGCCCACATCGCCGACTGGGGCATGTTGGTGGCCCGCACCGACCCCAGCGTGCGCAAGCACCGTGGCATGACCTACTTCGCCCTCGACATGCACGCACCCGGTGTGGATGTGCAGCCGCTGCGCCAGATCACCGGCGAGGCCGAGTTCAACGAGGTCTTCATGACCGACGCGATCATCCCCGATGCCCACCGCATCGGCGCCGAGGGCGAGGGTTGGCGGGCGGCGCTCACCACCCTGATGAACGAGCGCACCGCCATCGGCGGCAGCGGTGGCGGTGGCAGCGCCCCAAAGGCTGGCACCGGGCCGATCGCCGAGCTGATCACCGCCTACTCCGACCATGCCGACACGCTGTCGGCGGCCGCCCGCGACGAGGTGATGCAGCTGTACGTCCGGGCCGACGTGTTGCGCCTGACCAACTTCCGTGCCTCACAGGCCGCCAAGGCGGGCAACCCCGGACCCGAAGGTTCGGTCGGTAAAGCCGTCGGCGCCGTCTTGAACCAGGAGATCACCGAGGCCGTGCTCGACATGATGGGCCCCGCTGGACAGGTGGGCTACGACTTCACCTTCCGCCGCCCCACCATCGCCGCACTCACCGGCGGCACCCCCGGGCATGCGTTCCTTCGGTCCCAGGCCAACACGATCGAGGGTGGCACCACCAACATCATGAAGAACATCCTCGGCGAACAGGTGCTGGGCCTGCCCGGCGAGCCTCGCAGCGACAAGGACATCCCCTGGATCGACGTGCCCCGCGGGTAGCCGCACCCTGTGGCACGGATCGACGTGCCCGCGGGCAGTCAGTTCCCGACGCCAGTCGTTGGACGGTGGTGGAACCTGCCGAGCGGGCGGGCGTGTCGCCGGTGACCAGGGGATGTCAACGCAATTGGATCTCACCCGCAGAAAACGTCTCGCCGACCAGGTGTTCGGACAGGGTCCACAACCCGGCAGCGGTGTCCGGGTCAAGCGCGTAGCCCATCACGCCCGGCGTGTGTGCCACATCGTCGATCACCGGAGCCACGGCGCAATCCTCGCAGTAGCGACCGCCCACCGCGTCGGCGTCGGCCACAAAGCCGGCCCACACCGAGGTGGCCGCCCCTTGCTGCACATTCTTCCACTTGATCTCGGCGCCACTTCGGGCCTCAATCAGCGCATTGATCGTCTCGTCGGTGAGATGGCGACCAAGATCGGTGACGATGCCGCCCGGGTGCACCGCCGTCGCCCGCAGCCCCTGGCTGCGGTAGCGCCGGTCGAGCTCGACGGCAAACAACACGTTGGCGGTCTTGGCCCGGCCATACGCCATCCAGGCGTCGTACGGGGTGCGCTCGAAATTGGGGTCGTCCAGGCTGACGTCGCCAAACCTGTGCCCGGACGAGGACAACAGGACCACGCGTGCCGCCTTCGCGTTGAGCAGCAACGGCAGCAGGCGGTTGATGAGCAGGAAGTGCCCCAGGTGGTTGGTACCAAACTGCAGCTCGAACCCGTCGGTGGTGCTGCCCTGCGGGCAGGCCATGATGCCGGCGTTGGCGATCAGCACGTCGATGCGGTCGTGGCCGTCGGCGACATACCGGTCGGTGAACGCCCGAACCGACTCCAGCGAGGCCAGGTCGGCCTCGTAGAGATCAACCTCGGAGGCGCCCGCCTCGGCAAGGGCGGCACGCGCCTTGTCGATGTTGCGCACCACACCGACGACGTGTGCTCCGCGTGCTGAGAGCGCTCGGGCGGTTTCGATACCCAGCCCGGACGAGGTGCCGGTAATCACCACGTTGCGTCCGTTGAGGTCGAGACCATCGAGCACCTCGTCGGTGGTGGAGTCGGCGTCGAAATGATCAGCGGGGAGGGTCGTCACGCTGCATCACTATCATCTCGGCCATGGGGGACAGCGGACGCGAGATCGAAAAACTCATCTTCGCCTACGCCGAGTACCTCGATTCGGGAGACCTTGCCCGAGTGGCCGATCTGTTCGCCCACGGGCGCATTCAGGCCGCGCCCGGCGTGGTGCACGAGGGTGCCACACAGGTTCGAGCCATGTACGACGACGCAGTCAGGCTGCACGCGGACGGCACCCCTCGCACCAAGCACCTCATCACCAACGTTGCGGTCGACATTGGCGACGATGGCCAGACCGCAAAGGCTTGCTCCTCGTACACGGTGCTTCAGGCCACCGACGGGCTGCCCCTCCAGGCGATCATCACCGGGCGGTACCACGACACCTTTCATCGCGTGGACGGCGAGTGGTGCTTCGACACCCGGGAGATGTTCGTGGACCTCACCGGCGACCTCACCCATCATCTGAAGTTCAACCCGTAGGGAGCGACCAGTATGGAACGACTGACCAACAAAGTGGCCCTGGTGTCGGGTGCGGCCAGCGGCATCGGCGCCGCCGTGGTCGACCGCATGACAGCCGAGGGTGCCACCGTCGTCGCCGCCGACATCGCTGAGATCGACGACGGCGTCACCTGTAACGTCACCGACCCCGAGTCCTGCGCTGCGGCGATCGCCGAGGCTCTCGAGCGCCACGACCAGCTGGACATCGTCGTCAACGTTGCCGGAATCGGTGCCGGCGGCCGGATCGAGGACGTCACCCCGCAGGAATGGCACAGGGTGATTCAGGTGAATCTCACCGGCACCTTCCTGCTTTCCCAGGCGGCGCTACCTGCGCTGCTCGAATCGAGAGGGGTCATCGTCAACATGGCCTCGCTTGCCGGCGTTCGCGGGACGCCCTACAACGCCGCCTATTCGGCATCGAAGGGCGGGGTCATCGCGCTGACCAAATCGATGGCGGTCGAGCTGGCGTCGACGGGCGTGCGCGTCAACGCCGTATGCCCTGGTGCTGTCAACACCCCGTTTCTCAGCGACTACCACCTGCCCGAGGATGCCGATATGACGCTGCTCCAGCGCTCGATGTCACCTCTGGGGGGATTGGTCGAGGCAGACGAGGTGGCCGCCGCAGTCGCCTACCTGGCCTCGGATGAGGCCGCCAACATCAGCGGCACCACCCTGGAGATCGACGGTGGTGCCAGCGCCTGAGTTTCTTCGGCGGAGCGGCGGCACCGTCCGAAGCGACCCGACCGCCACGTCGACCTGGACGTGGACGAGCACGTAAGCCAACGAAGGAGACGGAATGGAGTTCACTGAAGGGATGTCGAAGGTTGCCCAAGCCTTCGAGTTGGTTGGGGTGGGCATCCTGATCGTCGGCGCCTTGCTGGTTACATGGACCAGCGTCGTTGCACTGATCCGCGGGCAGCCGGCCTACGAGCAGAGCCGGATCCGCCTGGGTCGCACCCTGCTGTTGAGCCTCGAGGTGCTCGTCGCAGCCGACGTGATCAAGACCGTGGCGGTGGAGAGCACGGTCGAGAGCGTGGTCACCCTGGGCGTACTCGTCGTGGTGCGAACCGTGCTGAGCCTGTCGCTCGACGCCGAGGTCGATGGCATCGCTCCGTGGCGCAGAAAGAAGTTCGAGGCCGAGCAGGCTGAGCGGGGGCTGTCCGAGTTGCCACCTCACCAGTAGACCGGCGGCTCACGCGCTCCTCCGGAAACATGGGTCCGTGTACAAGGGTGCCAAGATCTCAGATCAGAACGGCAACGAGATCGGCCCGATGCGTTACAGGTGCGGCTCTTCCCCAGCGACGCTCCGCTGGCCCAGATCCTCGAAGAACCGCAGCAGGTAGCCGTCCGGATCCTGGATCCACACCTGGCGGTTACCCAGCTCGGTACTTCCCCGCCGGTACCAGCGGTCCTCCAAGGGAAGGAATGGCATCACGCCGTGGCGGTCGAGCGATTCGAGCAGTTCGCTGAGGCCGCCCGGGCATTCGATCTGCAGGTTGACCCCGCGCCCAAAGGGTCGTTCCAGTGGCGCCACCTCGACGCGGTCGTTGGACTGAATCTCCTCCAGCATCAGCTCGGCGCCCGCGCGATCGAGGTAGACAAATCGCTCCTCTGGGCGCTCGTAGGCGACCTCGAAGCCGAGAGCGTCGACGTAGAAGGCGCGGCTCGCGCCGAGGTCGCTCACCTTGAGTTCGGGCACCAGCCGAATTACGCCCACAGCGCTGAGATCGGTACGGCCCACACATCATCACCAAGCGGCAGGATGTGTCGCCCGGCGTCCATGACGAGGTCGACCTCGTCGCGTTGGCAGTTTCGCCAATGAAACATGCCGTCGACACCTCCGACGCAGTCCAGCTGCGTGGCCAACTCGTTCACGACGAAGGTCTCGAACCCGTCGGCTTCACCGTCCGCCCTCGAAGAGCGCTGTCACCGGCACGGCCCAGATGTGTTCGTCGAGCTGGGTGACCAGGCGCCCGGTATGGACGACGAACGATCGAATCAGCCGTTCGCCGGCCGCCTCGGCAAATGCCCGCAGACCTCGGGCGTCGCTGATCGACACGGTTGAGGCCGACTTCACCTCGAACGCCAGGTACGAACCCGGTCCGTCTCGCAGCACGAGGTCGACCTCGTGGCCTGCCCGGGTGTCGCGCCAGTGCATCAATCGAGCGGGCGCGACCGACCAGGCCGATTGGGCCAGCAACTCGTGGGCCACCAGGTTTTCCAGGAGTGACCCGCTCAGGGCTCGCTGGCGCACCAACCGCTCCGGGGACGTGTCCGCCGCCCATGCGGCCAGCGCCACGTCGCTCGTAAACACGCGTGGATGAGCGGTCACGCTCTGGTGCTCGTTGGGACGGACGGCCGGAACGCTTTCGAGCAGAAACGCCGTGGTGCAGAGTTCGAGGTAGCGCTGAAAAGTATCGGCGCTCATCGAGAGTTCCGATGCCGCTCGGCTGATGTTGAGGATCTGTCCCGGGTTCGCCGCCAGATATCTGAAGGTCTGGGCGAGTCGGGACCGATCCACGCGACTCCCCGCAAGGTTCATCGTCAGGACACCTTCGACGTAGGCCTCGATCAGCGCCCCTCGGAGCGCCGTGCCGGCCGCGGGGTTCAGCGCGATCGGGGGAAGGCCGCCGGCCACCAAAGCCTCGGTCAGGTCGAGCAGATCGATCGCCTCCCGTGGCTCGAGGGTCGGATCACCAGTCCACCAGTCAGCCAGCGTGGAACTTGGGGTCCCTGCCAGTTCGCTGCGTGTGAACGACGTCAGGCGGGCGCGCACCGCCCGACCGGCCAGCGGATCGCCACCGCCCAGCGCACCTCGGCCGATGCGGGAGGAGCCGGTGAGCAGCACCTGTCCGAACCGACCCGACTGGTCCACCAGGCGCTTGACCGCCACGGTGAGGTCGGGGATGAGCTGAGCCTCATCGATGAGCACCGGGCCAGGCGACGCGTCGAGCACTCGAAACGCGTCAGCCTCCAGCGCCGCCAGATCGGCGGGATCGGACAGGTCGAACACCGTCTCGAAGGCGCGCTCGGTGGCTATCCGACGAGCGAGCGTCGTCTTGCCGACCGACCGGCCTCCTTCGATGACAACGACCTTGGCCGAGTCAAGCAACCGTCCAATCGTCGGCTCTATGCCTCGCCGTAGGAGCCCCATGCGCCCAGACTAGTGCTTTTTCAGTGTCCAGCCTATGGCTTTTTCAGAGTTCAGGGCTGGGTATTCGCTGGATCGTCAGGCGAGCCGCAGGAACATCTTCTCGACCTCATCGATCGGGTAGCCCTCCGCCTCGGCCTTGTCCGGGTTGGAGATGCAGTACTCCATACCGGCGCTGACCAGGCGAAACCCCGTGCGCTCCAACGCCCGGTTGGCGGCGGAGATCTGGGTGACGAGGTCTCGACACTCCCGACCCTCCTCCAGCATGCGCTCGATGCCTTGGATCTGACCGCCGATGCGACGAAGTCGCTTCCTCAGGTCGTCGACGACCTCCTCGGGCAGATCCACTGCTACACCTTGGCGCCGCGTCGACCGAACCACGACCGCTTCGCTGTGGAGTTGCCGGCGCCTCGGGCGTGGCCCTGGCAGCGATCTGCAGGGGCCACGTCGCCGAGCACCTGCTCGATGTGGCTGCCGCAGCCGGCGTAGGTCGGTCGTTGACAGGTTGGGCACGTCACTCGTTGGCACATGCTCACATGATACCCCTAGGGGTATCATGATGCAACCGCCCCTGCCCCACCACCCCTCACGGTTTGGAGCGGCTCAAGCACCTGCACCGGCAGATTGGGATCGACGGCGGCAACCTCCTCGACGAACCCGCCAAGGTTGACGTTGAAGGAGTACCCCATCTCGGCGTCGACAGGACGAAAGAAGTCATCGTGGTGATGGGCGACAATCAGGCCAGGGTCGACCGCAGCGATGATGCGGCGGGTGAAGTTGGGCGACCACAGCCGTCCGGCAATCCCGCACAACAGCACATCGACCCCCGTCGTGGAGATCTCATCATCGATCAGGTCGGCCGAGCCCTGGTGGTACATCGTGATGCCGGCGACCTCGATCGTGAACGCCCAGACCTGGCCACAGCGATACTCCCGGCCGCCGAGGTGCTTGAGGGATCCACACGTCAGCTCGCCGTCCATGGGCACCTTGCGGCCCAGCAGCAACTTTGAATGCAGGCTCGGGGTAAACGAAATCGTGAACGGGCCGATCTCATACCGTCGACGCGGCTCGACCACCACCGCCTGCTCGGCCAGCCCGAACAGGCCGAGCAGGTGCCGCACCGACTCCGAGCCGTATACCGGGCAGCCGTGGGCGGCGGCCAGGTGGGGCACGTCGACTGCGTGGTCGAAGTGGCTATGACCGACGAGCACCGCATCGGCGTTGGGCAGCACGCGGTCAACCATCGCCGCGTCGCTCTGCAACACGCGGTTACGGGCCAGGTCGCCCAGGGACACCCGGGACAGGTAAGGGTCGATCACGATCGTCGTGCCCTCGTAGGCGAGCCGGAACCCGGCGGTTCCCAGCCATTGGATCTCCAGGCCGACCGGGAGGCCGACCTCGTGGCTGCCCCAGTTGAGATCGGCCTGAACGCTCGGGTCGTTGCGGTGACGAACCGAGCCGATCATCGCCGAAACGCGAGACGGGCCAAGGTGTCGTAGGTCCATGTGTGAAGGATCCTCCATCGTCGGGACAGCCCGGTGGGTTGCTCAATCGGTCTGACGGCACACGTAGGCCACCGAGGCGAACGGCGCCAGCTCGACGTCGAGCCGATCCAGGCGGCCGACGTCCCGCATCCGCCAGACATCGCGCACCTCGGCATCGCCGGCCCAGCCGACCTCGCCGAGCGGGAGGCTCACCCGTCGCGTCCGACGCCCCATGTTGGTGATCGACACCGCCAACGAGCCATCCGCCAGTGGCTTGGCGAGCACCCACGGGCGAAAGCGGGGCGAGACCTTGCGGGCCTGGACGCCCAGCTCGTCCTGGTTGATCGCCAGAATCTCGGGGTTGGTCAGCAACCGCCGGTCGAACTCGCCGGTTGAGGCCAGGTCGTGGGAGGTGAGCAGCGGAGCCGCCATCATGGCCCACAGGGTCATGTGGCTGTGGGCCTGCACGTCGCTGATGCCGCGAAAGCTCCACACCTTGGGCCGGGGCCCCTTGGGCAGCCGCAACTCCCCGGTGCTCCTGCCCCGACCCCGATTGCCGACCAGCAGCATGTCGGGATCGTTCCAGTGGCCCGGCCGGGCGTAGCGGTTCAGCTTCACGTTGCGGGCGGCGAGGCCGCGCACGCCGAGCGGCAGCCAGGAGTAGGAGTCGAAGATGTCGGGCGTGGTCCGCCAGAGGGAGCCGCCAAGGTCGGCGGCCCAGCGCCAGGGTTGACGCAGGCCCCACTCGCACACGCTGAACACGATCGACCGGTCGGCCTCGGCGAGCGCCCGCCCCATGGCCCCGTAGCGTTCGATGGCGGCGTCCCGGCCGACGGGGGCGTGGCAGTAGTCGTACTTCAACAGATCGACGCCCCACTCGGCGTAGGCCGCGGCGTCGACCTGCTCATGGCCCAGGCTGCCGAAACACCCTCCGCAGGTGAGCTCGGCGGCATCAGAGTAGATGCCCAGCTTCAGGCCCAGCTGGTGGACCCGCTCGGCGACCGGGGCGATGCCCCCGGGGAACGTCTCAGGGTTGGTCAGTGGTCGACCATCGGCGGAGCGAGCGGAGGCATGCCAGAAATCGTCGATGTTGATGTACGAGTAGCCGAGGTCGCGCATGCCGGTGTCGACCATCGCCTGAGCCACCGCCAACACCACCTCGGCGCTGACCGTGGCGCCGTACACGTTCCACGAGTTCCAGCCCATCGGTGGGGTCAACGCCAGCGTGTCGCCAAGGCACAGGGTGACCGGCTCGACAATCGCGCCCAGCGCGTTGGTGGCGGTCACCACCAACGCGTGCTCACCGGGACCGGCCGGGGCCACGCCCCTGACAATGCCGTCGCCATCCACGGTGAGCCCGTCGGGCAGCCCGGCGACCTCAAAGCGGAGTGGTCGCTCGCCGCTGACGGCGAGCGGATGGATCAGCTCGGTTCCCGGCCGGACCCCGAAGCGACGGGCGCCGTGCAGCTGCGGAGGGCCGGCAAACGGATCGAACGAGGCGATGTCGGGGGTGGACATTGCGCCGACCATACCGAGCCCCCCATCGGCGGACACCCATTCATTGATGGACGCGGCGCGTTGACGCCCGTTCTCAGCCTGGAATCGGGGCCAACGGACGATGCTCGCCGCGAGGCCCCGGGGTGATGTTGACCACCTGCCCGGGTTCGACCAGGCGGATGAGATGCCAGACACCCTTCGGCACCACGAGGGCCTGGCCCGGCCCGACCCGGACGGTCCGTGTGCCAGAGTCGAGTTCGAGGTCCACATCGATCACGCCGGAGACCGTGATCAACACCTCGTCGCCGTCCGGGTGCATCTCACCGCTGTGTGGCGGCATGGAGTCCGCCGTCAACGAGCCGAGGCCGATCGTGTGCCCTTCGAGGCGCACGGGCGGTCCGGACCCATGTGCCATCAGGCAGGCCTCGCCGTGGGATGCCGACAGTCCGATCACCTCGCCCGCCATGTCGATCACCGTGCCCGGCTCGATCTCGCCGCTGTGCTCATCCATGTACCCGCTCCCCGTCTCGACGGCAGACGATTCGAGCGTGCTACAGCCGGGTCTGAGATGCAACGCAGCGGGATGTGATGAACTTCGTTGACCAACCGGAGGAAGGGCGCACCGATGCCACCCAGATCACATCACGTCAGCCGCATCGGAGCCGCCGTGGCCGCATTTCTGATGCTGACTGCGGGCGCCACGGTTGCGACGACCGGCACCGCATCGGCATCGGCATCGGCATCGGCATCGGCATCGCCAGGCTCCACCGTGGCCGACATCGTCGAGCTGTTGCCGCTGTCCACCTCGAAAGACCGCCGCATCGTCGACTCGCAGGGTCGTGACATGTTGTTGCGCGGCGCCAACGTCAACTCGCTGGGCGAGTACTGGCAGGGCGTGCCCAAGCTAGATCCCACCATTCCGGTGAGTGAGGCCGACTGGGAGCGGATGGCGGCTCACGGCTTCAGCGTGATCCGCCTGCTGATCACCTGGTCGCGGGTGGAGCCCACTCGGGGCACCATCGACCAGGGCTACCTGGACGAGGTGGACGCCTACGTCCGTTCTGCCGCCGAGCACGGCATGTACAGCGTGATCGACATGCACCAGGATGCCTACTCGGCGTTCATCTTCACGACCGACCCGGCCGACTGCCCCGATGGAACGACCCCGGCGAAGGGGTGGGACGGAGCCCCCGCCTGGGCCACGTTGACCGATGGTCTGTCCACCTGCCTCACCAATGGCGAACGCAACAGCTCCCCCGCGGTCAACCGAGCCTGGAACCACTTCTACGACAACACCGACGGCATCCGCGACCGGTTCGTCGCCACCTGGGGGGCGGTGGCCAAACGGTTCGCAGGTCGGAGCGAGGTGGCCGGATTCGACGTGCTCAACGAGCCGGAGAACCCCAAGCCCGCCGGCGAGCTGGCACCGACCTACAACGAGTTTTTGGCCGAGACGATCGGCTCGATCCGCGCAGCCCAGGCCAACGCACCATTCGGACAACTGATCTTGATCGAACCCGCCCTTCCCGCAGGCGACCAAAGCCGCGGCCTGGTGATCCCCGACCCGGCTGCGGTCAACCTCGACACCACCAACGTGGTCGCATCGGTGCACAACTATTCCGAATCGATCGAGAACGGCTTCACCATCGAGGGCCTCAACGAGGTGGTCGATGGGCTGACCACCGTTATCGGGGTGCCGAACTGGGGCGGCGAATACGGGTTCTGGGACACCGGCCCCGAAACACTGGTCAAGGCTCGGCGCTACGCCACCGACGAGGACCGGCTGGCCTGGGGCGGGGCCTGGTGGCAGTGGCGCCAGTCGTGTGGCGACCCGCACACCTTGCAATGGATCGACGGGAAGGTGGTGTCACCTGCCGGTGTGGAGGTCCATCTGAACAAGCAGGAGTGCCCGGCCAACATCGACTTGGGTCCCAACGACGCGTTTCTGGACATCCTGGGCCGCGGCTACCCCCGTGCCACACCGGGCCGCATCACCGAGCTGCGCAGCGACCCGGACACCGGGTTCCTGTCCATGGCCGCCACCGCACCCAAACCGGGTGGCGAGTTGGTGGTTTGGACCCCAACGACAGCCGATTCCACCCATCCGGTGGAGACGCGCAATCTGATCAATGTGGCGGAGACCGAGGTGCCCGGTGGCCGTCTCATCACCGCCACGGTTGGATCCGCCGGGGACTACCGCCTGTGGGTCGGGCCGGTCGACGAGGCGCCGGCCGCGCCCGCATCACCATCGGGCCCAGCACCAACATCGGGCCCCTCAGCACCGTCGGCACCACCGAGCGGACCCGCGTCGACGCCTTCCGCCCCAACGCCATCCAACACGTCGGCGACCGGTAGGGCCTCTGTGCCCCTCCCCCCGAAGTTCACCGGCTAGTTCCAATGGCCTGAAGCGCCCCAGGCGAGATCGGATTCACCAAACCCGGGACGCTTTGCGACGTCGACCGCCCTGTGATCGCCCCAACCCAGGGCGCAACCCGACACTGCTCCGATGACAGTCCCGCCGAGAAGGGCCGACCGGGGTCAGGCGGTTTGTCGGGTGCGGCGCCGGTGGGCGGCCCACATGACAAATATCCCGAACACGACCAGAGCAAGACCGGTGCCGACTGTGGGAGCAACGCGTATCCCGGTATTCGCCTGAGCAGCCGGCAAACCTGTGGGCCCAGTAACAGCAGCGGGTCCAGCCACTGGGGTCGGCCCAACAGCAGCAGCTGAACGTCCAGCCGTTGGTGTCGGTCCAGCAACTGCAGCGGGTCCAGCGGCTGGGGTCGGTCCAACAACAGCAACGGGTCCAGCAACTGCTGCGGGTCCGGCCGTTGGGGCCGGTCCGTCTGTCGGTGACGGTGCCATCGCTGCCGGGGGACGGTCCCCACCCGAGGACGGGGCCGGGGGTGTGGTCACCGCCGGTGCAGAACTGGTCGGTCGTGTCGGCGTGGACGGCACGGCCGGTGTTGTTGGTTCGGTGGGTGTGGTGATGGTGGTCGGGGCGGAGGCGACGGTGTTGGACGTGTTGCCGGTGGCGGTGATGGTGTGGTCACCGGGCAGGTCGGGGATGGTCAGGGTCGCCGTGGCGGTGCCGAATCTGTTGGCTGTCGCGGTGCCCAACACCACCGGTTCGGAATTCAACATGAACGTGACGGTCTCGTCAGGAACAAACCCCGTCGCAGTCACCTCAATAACCTCACCAGGATCGGTGGTGGCGGGCACCCCGGTGATCGACGCGGCCGCCGGGGTGACCTCAACAGTGGCGGTGGTCGTCGATGCGGAGTGGTTGGTGTCGCCCGGATAGTCGACCGTCAGCTTGTGAGTACCAATCGGAAGCCCACCAACCACAAACATTGTCTCACCGGACCCGTCAAGTGTTTCGACCATCGGAGTGCCCGCACCAGCCAGGGTCACCTCCCCGGTGGGGGCATCACCCGAACCGGCGTTCACCCCCACGGTCACCGTTGCGGTGTTCCCAACCATGACCGTGTCGTCCCCACCAGCGGTGACCGTCGTCGACGCGGGCATGATCGTGAGAGTCCCCGACGCGGTGCCGGAATGGTCCGGGTCGTTCACCGTGACCGCCACCCCATAACTGCCCGCCAAGGTCGGTTCGACCGTCGACCCGTCATAGGTGACTGTGACGGGCAAACCCGCCGGGTTGGTCGACACCACCACCCCGTGAGGCCCACCGTCATAAACAACCAGATCACCAGAGATCACCACCACCGCTCCAGCCCTACCGATCGTGATTGTTTGCACAGCCGGTGTCGCTGGAGCCCAGTTGGTGTCACCAGCCTGGGAGGCGGTCACCACACACGAACCCGCAGCGGTCGCGGTCAGCATCGAGCCGTCCAGCGTGCAACCACCAGACACGGCAAGAACAACGGGCAACCCCGACGTCGAAGACGCAGACACGGTCGCTGTTTCACCGAACATCATCGTCGTGGGTGCGTCCAGGGTGATCGTCTGAGCGCCCGGGGTGACCTCGAAACTTTGGGTGACCGGGGTGGCGGGTGCGAACGCGTTGTCGCCGTCCTGGGAGGCCGTCAACGCACACGTTCCGGTGTTCACCAGGCTGACCGTCGCCCCTGAAACGGTGCACACGGTGGGTGTGTTCGACACGATTGTGGCCGGTAGACCCGAGGTGGCGGCCACCTCGCCGCTCACATCTATGGGGCCCGACGACAACGCCGTGTCCGGCGGGGCGCCAAACAGGATCGACTGCCCGGCCGGCGTCACCGCCACCGGCACCCCCGAACCGACACCCAGGTTGTTGTTACCGAGCTGCCCGACGTTGTTGAGGCCCCCGCAGTACGCGACACCGATCGTGGCGGCGATCGCGCACGTGTGATAGAGGCCGGCGGTGATCTGAGACCAGCCGCCGGTCACCGCAACAGGGACCCCCACCGCCGCCGGCACCCCCGAATTGACGCCCAGGTTGTTGTTGCCGAGCTGCCCAAACTGGTTCTCTCCCCAGCAGAACCAATCGCCGGACGTGGCGACGTTCGCACACGTGTGATAGCCACCGGCGGTGATCTGAGACCAGCCGGTCACCCCAACAGGGACCTCCACCGCCACCGGCACCCCCGAATCGACGCCCAGGTTGTTGTTGCCGAGCTGCCCAAAGCTGTTGTATCCCCAGCAGTACGCGGCGCCGGACGTGCCGGCGACCGCACACGTGTGATAGTCGCCGACGGTGATCTGAGACCAGCCGGTCACCCCAACAGCGACCTCCACCGCCACCGGCACCCCCGAACCGACACCCGGATCGTTATTGCCGAGCTGCCCCTTATCGTTGTACCCCCAGCAGTACGCGGCACCGGACACCTCAGCGACCGCACACGTGTGACGGCCGCCGGCGGTGATCTGGGACCAGCCGGTCACCCCACCAGGGACCTCCACCTCCACCGGCACCCCCGAACCGACACCCGGATCGTTGTTGCCCAGTTGCCCGTCGCCGTTGGCCCCCCAGCAGTACGCGGCACCGGACACCTCAGCGACCGCACACGTGTGACGGCCGCCGGCGGTGATCTGAGACCAGCCGGTCACCCCACCAGGGACCTCCACCGCCACCGGCACCCCCGAACCGACACCCAGATCGTTGTTGCCCAGTTGCCCGTCGCCGTTGGCCCCCCAGCAGTACGCCGCACCCGCGGTCTCAGCGATCGCACACGTGTGAAGGTCACCGGCGGAAACCTGTGACCAGCCCGTCGACCCCGCAGCCGCTGACGCCGGAGAAGCAACCCCAACCACCGCCACCAAACCCAACGCCAACACGGCAACCGCTGCCACCACACCCACACAACCCCGACGGCTCAACGCCACACCACGACCGACAGGCCGACTCGTTGCACTGCCCATGACACCCCCAAGACGAAACTCAAATTGGACGTACCAGTACGACACACATGACCGAAAGCGTTCTCCTGGAGTTTCGTGCGAGCAATCAGGCGGCCTGAGAATGCTCGATGCGGGCCGACCCGAGACGCGACCGATCAGGAGTGGATTGAATCACTTTTCGGTCACCCCAAAGGTGAGTTCCCCCATCTTGAGAAGATCGACGACATCGACGTGCTCCGGGCCGAACTGCAGATCCGCCGCACCGTCACAACCCGGCCACCAGGTTCCCTGCCGCTCCACTTCCGTTGGGTGGAGGTTGCGGGCGGGCTACGCCGGGTCGGGGTCGACCGAGCCGGATGAGCCGAGGAGGCCCGTCGACAAGGTCGTGGTGGGACGGCTTGCATCTACGACGTCCCCGGCAGGAGCCTTGTAGAACTCCACAACGAACGTGGCGGGCTCGCCCAACACCACGTGATGGTGTCGCTGGGGCGGGATCACCACGTGATCGCCGGCGCCGACCAGGATCGTGTCGTCGGGCATGTCCTCAAACACGAACCCGACCGAACCGGTGTGCACCACGAGACGGCCCCACACGGCCTCGGCAACCTGATGCGCCTTCAGCAACCCCGTCGGCGCCGTCTCGTTGTCGAACACCTTGGTGGTGCGGGCGAGCTCGAGGCCGTCGGGAAGCGTGGGGAGGTTGGTCATGTGGCCAGGCTATGGACTGCGGCCACCGAGACCATGGCGTCGCAGATCGTTGTGATTTCCTCATCGTCGCAGATGTATGGCGGCATGGCGTAGATCAGGTTGCGGAACGGGCGCAGCCACACACCGGCATCGATGGCAGCGGCCGTGGCGCGCTCCATGTCGACCGGGCGGTCCAGCTCGATCACACCGATGGCGCCCAGCACCCGCACGTCGTTCACCTGAGGCAGGTCGCCGGCCGCGGCGAGGCCACTCGACAGTGCCCCCTCAATCCGCGCCACCGAGGCGCGGTAGTCCGAGGACACCAGCAGGTCGAGGGATGCAACCGCCGTGGCGCACGCCAACGGATTGGCCATGAAGGTGGGGCCGTGGGCCAGCACCGGCACCTCCCCGGCCGAGATCGCCGCCGCAACCCGGTCGGTGCACAGGGTTGCGGCCAGGGTCATCATGCCGCCGGTGAGGGCCTTGCCGACGCACATGATGTCCGGGGTCACCCCGGCCCACTCGGCGGCGAACATCGGCCCGGTGCGGCCAAACCCGGTGGCGATCTCGTCAAAGATCAGCAGCACGCCGTGGTGATCGCAACGGTCGCGCAGCACCCGCAGGTAGCCCGGGTTGTGGAAGCGCATGCCCCCGGCTCCCTGCACGACAGGTTCGACGATCACCGCAGCAAGCTCGTCCCGCTGGGTGGTCAGGGCTCGGTCGATCTCAGCCACGAAGTCATCGTCGATCGGCGCGTCGATGCCGGCCGGCGGTTCGGAGACGAACCGTTGGGCGGGCACCACCCCGGACCACATCGAGTGCATGCCACCCTCGGGGTCGCAGGCGGACATCGCCATGAACGTGTCGCCGTGGTAGCCGCTGCGCCAGGTGAGCAGGCGACGCTTGTTGGGCTTGCCTTTGGAACGCCAGTGCTGAAGCGCCATCTTGACCGCCACCTCGACCGCCACCGAGCCCGAGTCGGAGAAGAACACGCGCTCCAACCCGGGCGGGGTCAGCTCGACCAGCCGGCGTCCCAGCTCGACCGCCGGCTGGTGGGTGAGCCCGCCGAACATCACATGGCTCATCGTCTCCAGCTGGTTGCGAGCCGCATCGACCAGCACCGGGTGCGAATAGCCGTGGACCGCAGCCCACCACGACGACATGCCGTCGACGAGCGTGCGCTCCTCACCGTCGGAGGTGCGCACGTTGAGCCGACAGCCCGAGGCCGAGGTCGCCAGCAGCGGTGCCGGGCTGGCGGGAATCGACGTGTAGGGGTGCCACAGGTGCGCCTGGTCGAAGGCCAAGGCCTTGGCCGACCCGAGCTGCGTCATTCCCTCATTCGGGTCGCCATCGGCGCCAGCAACATGGTCGCTCGTCATGGGCACCAGTATGGGCGGAGTGCACTGGCTCGCCCCGCAGGTCTCCAGCGACATGCGCTACCTCCTCGCGCAGCAATGACACCCATGCCTGATCTGGGTGTCATGACTGCGGACCTGTACACAGCAAAGACACCCAGTTGCACCGTGGGTGTCTTTACTGCGGAGCCGACCCCGGGCATGGCAGCCGGGCCGGGCTTCGAGGTCGGAACCACGCGTCGGGAACGGCTCAAACCTCGGCTTCCATCTCGGCCACCCAGGCCTTTTTCACCTGCCGCCAGTCCTCATCGCTGAAGCGACAGCGCCAGTAGGGGGATGCCGACAGCTGCTCCTTGGCCACGTTGCGGTCGGCGAGCAGATGGCGGCGCACCGCCCGGGTCTCGCCGGCCTCGCCGTGAACGAAACCGTCCACCCGACCCTCCGGGAACGACAGGTCCTCCAGCGCCCGCAGCTGACGATTATGATCGTGGCCGGGCCGATCGCGGTGGAGCCAAATCGTGGTCAGGTCCGCCTCGCAGTCGAGGGTCAGCTCGCACTCGGGACCGTCGACCAACACCATCGCCACCACCGGTCGCCCGGCCGGAATGTGCGGAAGCGACGCGGCGATCGCCGGCAGCACCGTCTCGTCGCCAACCAGCAGGTACCAATCGGCCTCGGGATCGGGCAGATACGAACCGGACGGGCCAAGGAACTGCAAGAGATCACCCACCTGAGCGGAACGAACCCACGACCCGGCGTATCCGACGTCGCCGTGTGTGACGAAGTCCAGCGTCAGCAGGCGCTCGACCGGATCCCACTCCCTGACGGTGATCCGGCGACCGCGCGGACGTTGCATCGCCGGCAGCGACCGTGCCGCGTCGACATCGAAGGGCGTCGAGTAGGGCGCGCCCTCGGGAACGAACTGGGCGTTGATGTACTGATCGCTGAACCGTGTCGGCTGAAACCCGGCGAGACCGTCGCCTCCCAGGATCACCCTGATCATGTTGGGCGTCAGCTGAACGAGCCGTTCGACCCGTCCGTACTGTGTGGGGGTAGCCATTGACCTCGCCTCCGCGAACCACTCCGGATCCAATGCGTATTAGGTCAGCCTAACGGGTGGCGGGTCAGACGGCGACGCCGTCGACGAGGATCTCGGCCCGGTCGGCGAAGAACGCCACGTGGCCTTCGATGTCCTCGGCGCCCTCGTTGGGGGTCTCGTAGCTCCATGCGATCGCATCGTGGGTGCGGCCACCCACCTCGATCGTCCAGTAGGACGCATCGCCCTTGAACGGGCAGTGAGTGCTCAGCTCGATCGGCCGGGCGTCCACCGTGAGAGCGTCCTTGGGTAGGTAGTAGGCCGTCGGCAACCCGGTCTCCTCCAACATCACCGGCCGCCTGGCGTCGGCGACGAGCTCACCGTCGAGGCGAACCTCGACGTGGACGTCTTCGGCATGGGTGCTGATCGTGTGTCCCTGGGTCATGGCTGGGGCAACGTCGACGGCGGCTCGACTATTCCGCGCGCCGGGAAGTGGCGGGTTACACCTCGTCGCCGCGAACGACGACGGTGCCGGGCATGTCGCCCGCATCACGCCACTCCTGCAGGTAGGCGACGTAGTTCATCAGGTTGCCTGGATGCACCACGTTGCGCGCCGCCTCCATACTGCGGGCGCCTTCGGAGTTGCCGTAGCTGGGCGTGCACTTGGCGCCGTAGCGTCCAAAGCCCTTGCCCGCCTGCCACAGCGTCGCCAGCCAGGCCTCCTCCGCCTCTTCGGTGGCCTCGATCGACACGATGTTCTCGTCCTCGGCCCGAGCGATGATCGAGGCGAGATGGTTGGTCGACTCCGACAGGTAATGGGTGAAGTTGAGCCCAAAGCCGGCCTGCACAAAGTGGCACACCAACATGTTGGGAAAACCATGGGTGAACACACCGTGCAGCGTGTGGGCGCCATCGGCCCAGCGTTCGCTGAGCTTCACGCCGCCCTTACCCACCGGGTCGAAGCCGAGCCGGCTGACCAGCCCGGTGGTCACCTCAAAGCCCGACGCGTAGATCAGCAGGTCGATCTCGTACTGCTCGCCGTCAACCACCGGCCCCTGCGCGTTCATCAGTTCCACGCCGCGTCCGTCGGTGTCCACCAGGTGCACGTTGGGCGAGTTGAACGCCTCGAGGTATTCGTCGTGGAAGGTGACCCGCTTGCAATGCTTGCCGTACCAGGGCTTGAGCCTCTCGGCGGTCTCCGGATCGTCGACCACGTCGTCGACGCGGCCTCGCAGCGTCTCCATCACCTCGAAGTCATGGCGCTCCAGGGCCACCGCCTCCTCCGGCGTGGCGGGCTCGCTCTGGGTGTCGGTGCCCCAGACCACCGACCATTCATCGGCCACCAGGTCTTCGTCGGGGTGTTCACCGCTGACCACCGAGGTGAAGTTGGCCATACGCTCTGCCTGCCAGCCGGGCTTCAGGGTCTTCCACCACTCGGGGTCGGTGAAGCTGTTGTTGCGCACGCCCACCGACGCCGGCGTCCGCTGAAAGACGAACACCTCTTTGGCGGCACGGGCCAGCTGTGGGACCACCTGCACCGAGGTGGCCCCGGTGCCGATGATGCCCACCCGCTTGTCGGCCATCTTGTCCATCGGATCGGTGGGGCCCCCACCGGTGAATTCGTAGTTCCAGCGGGCCGTGTGAAACGCCCGGCCTTCAAAGTCGGTGATGCCCTCGATGGCAGGCAGCTTGGCCTTGTGCAGGATGCCACCTGCGGTCACCATGAACTTGGCGGTCAGCTGGTCGCCACGGTCGGTCGTGATGCGCCAGCGAGCAGCCTCGTCATCCCAGACCGCCGTCTCCATCTCGGTCTGGAACAGGGCGTGGGGATAGAGGTCGAAATGACGGCCGATGCGTTGGCAGTGCTCGAAGATTTCGGTGGCCGGGGCATAGCGCTTGGACGGCATGTAGCCGGTCTCTTCGAGCAGCGGCATGTAGATGTAGGACTCCACATCGCACTGGCAGCCGGGATACCGGTTCCAGTACCAGGTGCCGCCGAAGTCGCCCGCCGCCTCGACGATGCGAAAGTCGGTGATGCCCCGCTTGATCAGATTGACCGCCAACAGCATGCCGCCGAACCCGCCGCCCACGATGACAGCGGTGGTCTCCTCGACAACCGGCTCCCTGGTGAAGCCCGGCTCCACCCAAGGGTCGTGGTCGTACTCCTCGTAGTCGTCCAGTTGGGAGTACTGCGCCAACCCGTCGGAGCGAAGACGCTTCTCTCGCTCGAGGCGGTAGCGCTCCTTGGCCGCCTCGACCGGATCGATCTCGCTGGTTGGGCTTTCGGACTCATGAGACATGGCTTGTCCTCCCGCCGAGAGTTTGCTCGGTCACGACTGTTGCAAGCACGTTCAACCCCCGATTTGGGCGCGGTCATATGCCACGCCGTTGTGCCTTGCGCCACGAGTTGGAACCTGCGAAGCCCTTTTCGCCGGTTCAGGTGCCGCAGAAGGTTCTGAACCGGGCAGCGAACCCGGCACCCGCCGGCCGCTCATAGGTGGGGTCGACCCCGTCGGCATCGAAGGGTCGACGCACGGCCGCGAGCAGTTCGTTATATGGAGCGATGTCCCCGTCGGTTGCAGCATCGAGTGCCTCGGCCACCAGGTGATTGCGGGGGATGTGTAGCGGGTTGACGGCGTCCATCCGGGACGCGACGTCCGCCGGCTTGCACCCCTCGGCAGCCAGCGCCGTGCGCCACCGGGGCAACCAGGCCGCGATCGCATCACCGACAGCCGGCAGAACGTCGCATTGGTCAAGCCGCTGCACATCAGACGTTGCCGAGTCGGACGTTGCCGAGTCGGACGTTGCCGAGTCGGACGTGGGCAATTCGGCGACCAGGCCCTCGGACAGCCTCCGAAAGGTACCGGTCCAGTCGGCGGCGTCGGCGTTCATCGCCGTCAACAGGTCGTCGAACAGCGCCGGATCGTCGGCCGGGCGTTGCGTAAGGCCCAGCTTGGCGGCCATGCCTGCTGTCCAGTGCAGCGAGACCCGATCGGCGATCAGCTGCAGCTCCGTCGTTGCGTCGGCCACAGCGGCGTCGGTGTCGCCGCCCACCTCGTCGACCAACAGCGGCACCAGGGTTTCGGTGAAACGTGCGAGGTTCCACCCGATGATGGCGGACTGGTTCCCGTACGCGTAGCGACCCTGACGGTCGATCGAGCTGAACACGGTGGCCGGGTCGTAGGCGTCCATGAACGCACACGGGCCGTAATCGATGCCCTCGCCGGAGATCGTTGTGTTGTCGGTGTTCATCACCCCATGAATGAACCCAACCAACATCCATTGCGCCACCAGCGCGGCCTGGGCCTCGATCACGGTTGTCAGAAGCTTCAGGTATGGCCGGTCGGTATCGACGAGGTGCGGGTAGTGGCGTGCGATGGCGTAATCGGCGAGGCGTCGCAGCAGATCGTCGCCCTGTAGGCGGGCGGCGTACTCGAACGTGCCCACACGCAGATGGCCGGCGGCAACGCGTGCGAGCACGGCACCGGGCTCGGGCCCCTCGCGCATGATCCGCTCGCCGGTGGTGATGACCGCCAGGCTTCGGGTGGTGGGCACCCCCAGCGCGTGCATCGCCTCGGAGACCAGGTACTCCCGCAGCATCGGCCCAATGGTGGCCTTACCGTCGCCACCCCGGGAGAACGGGGTGCGACCCGAACCTTTCAGGTGCACATCCCACCTGGCGCCCTGCGGATCGATCAGTTCGCCGAGCAGCAGCGCACGGCCGTCGCCAAGGCGGGGCGAGTAGTTGCCAAATTGATGCCCGGCGTACCCCATGGCCACCGGTGTGGCGCCGGGTGGCACCAGGTTGCCTACCAACATGGCGACGCCGTCGGTGGAACGCAGCTGATTCGCGTCCAGTCCCAGCTGCGCTGCCAATTCGTCGTTGACCGCCACCGCCTGCGGATCGGGCACCTGCGCCGCCTCCCACACGAGGCACAGCTCGGGCAGCGCATCGGCAAAGGTCGACTCGAGGCCGCTCAGCGGGGCGGTTGCTGTCTCGTCCACGATCAGAGCGGGGCCAGCGCCCAGAGATCGAGATCCAACAACACGCCCGGTGCGTACTTGTTGTTCTCGCCCCGCAGCGTCATCGACTCGTCCCGACCCTTGGTGGCCACCAGGCGCAGGCGCAGCGCCCCCACACCGGGCGCCGATGTCTCGGCCTTGTCCAGCACCTCGGACCATGCGTACACCGTGTCGCCGGCGAAGGCCGGTGCGGTGTGGGCACCGGCGTTGATTGCTGCGATCAACTGCGCGTTGGCCAGGCCGTTGAACGACAGCGCACGGGCCATCGAGATGATGTGACCGCCGTACACCAGCCGATTGCCATCCGGTCGGGCCTCGGTGTTGAAGTGCACCTTGGCGGTGTTCTGCCACAGGCGGGTGGCCATCATGTGTTCAGCCTCGCTCAGGGTGACGCCGTCGACGTGGTCGATCTTCTCCCCCACCTCGTAGTCCCCCCAGCGGTGTGGCTCGCCGGCGGCAGCGAAGTCGTAGCCGGTGAAGTCCAGGCCGTGGGGCATCATCAGCTGGTCGGCGGTCAGCGCGTCGGCCAACGTGGGAATCGACGTCTCCGGCGCCGGTGCGTCGACGTTGCGCTTGTGCACCATGACCCATCGGGCCCACTCGATGGCCACCTCGTCTCGCTGGTTGGTGGCGGTGGAACGCACATAGACCACGCCGGTCTTGCCGTTGGAGTTCTGTTTGAGGCCGATGACCTCGGAGCTGGTGCGCAGCGTGTCACCGGTGAGCACCGGGCGGTGGAAACGGCACTCGGCGTAGCCCAGGTTGGCCACGGCGTTCAGCGAGACGTCGGGCACGGTCTTGCCGAACGCAATGTGAAAACCGATGAGTTCCTCCACCGGCGGCCGGTCGAGGCCGGACTGCGAGGCGAACTCCCCAGAGGATGGGAGAGCGAACCGGGTGGGGTAGATCGCGCCGTACACGCCACGGTCACCGTCGGTCACCGTGCGGGGCGTGGCATGTTCGATCACCTGACCCAGCTCGAAGTCCTCGAAGAAGTTGCCCGGGTTGGTCTTGGTCATCTCGTCCCTTGCTCGATCGGGTGGAGGTCGGTGTCCTTGCGGCCCATCAACCTACAAACTCGGCCGAGTTTCAACCCAGGGCACCCCGCCGAAGGCCAAGAGCGAGGAAACGCGCGTCCGCCTCACGAGCAGGCCGGGAGCAGATCGGGGCCCAGGCTCAGCGCACTGCGGCGATGACGGCTGCCACCAGCGCGAGCGCGTCGGGGGCACCACCATCCTCGCCCTTCTCGAAGTCGTCGCCACCGGTCGCCATCGAGTTGGTGACGTGGGCGAGACACAGCACGTCGCGGTGCCGGGCGGTGGCGAACGCGTACAGCGCAGCGGCCTCCATCTCGACCGCTGCGATTCCAAGCGCCTCTGCCTCGGCGATTGCCGCCTCGGTCTCGCGGTACGGGGCATCGGTCGTCCAGGTGGAGCCGGTGACCACCCTTTGCACAAGGCCACCAAGGCGTCCGTCCACCAGATCGAGAAGGCGCCCCGGCGCCGCTGACCAGTCGCCAGGAGGAAGGTAGTGAAGGCTGGTGCCCTCGTCTCGCAGCGCCCGGTTGATGATCACAAAGTACGGAGGGTCGCCGAGGGAGGTGATCATGCCGGAGGAGGTGACGCTGAGGAGCAGTTCGCACCCGGACGCGAACAGTTGCTCGGCCAGCAGGACGGCGAAGGACGCACCGACGGCACACCCGATCACCCCCACACGGGTGCCATCAAGGTCGAAGGTCCACAGGGTGGTGTGATAGCAGGCCCACCCAGGGTGTTCCACCGCCAAGTCCAGCCCACACAGATGACGAACGATGTCGCCGTCGGGGTCCAGCAGGCACACCGCCGGAACAGGAACGTCGGCCCGGCCAAGCTGGCGCCGGCCCTCCCGCAGCAGATTGGCCGGTTCAAACACCGACGGCGCGTCGTAGCGCTTGGCGCGAAGCAGCGGGGTAGGTCGATCCGACGCGGAGTGGACCTTCGGCTCAGGAGCGGGGGACGGAACCATCACCTAGCTGTGCGGGCCCTCTCAGCGGGGATTGGTGATCGCACCGGTCTCGGCGCCTTGCACCAACCTGGCAAATTTTGCGAGCACACCCCGGGTGTAGACGGGCTCCGGCGCCGTGTACGCCTGGCGGCGCTTCTCCAGCTCGGCGTCGTCGACCAACAGGTCGAGCTTGAACTCATGCACATCGATCAGGATCCGGTCGCCGTCGGCCACCAGCCCGATCGGGCCGCCGTCGAGCGCCTCGGGCGCCACGTGGCCAATACAGAACCCCCACGTGCCACCGCTGAAGCGGCCATCGGTGATCAGCGCACAGTCGCCACCACGGCCGGCGCCCTTGAGCGCCCCGGTGATCGCCAGCATCTCGCGCATACCCGGCCCCCCCTTCGGCCCCTCGTTGCGGATCACCAGCACGGTGCCCGGCTCGATCGTGCCGTCGAGGATCGCCTTCATGGCTGCCGCCTCGCCGTCGAAGGCACGAGCGGTGCCGTCGAAGCGCATTTGTTCCTTGGTGAGACCGGCAACCTTGACCACCGACCCCTTGGGGGCCAGCGAACCGGTGAGGATGTTGATGCCGCCCTCGGTGTGAATCGGCGCGTCGAAGGGATGCACGACGGTGCCGTCAGGGCCGGGCGGGTCGACCTCGGCCAGGTTCTCGGCCACGGTCTTGCCCGTGATCGTCAGCGCGTCGCCATGGAGATGCCCGGCATCGAGCAACATCTTCATGACCATCGGCACGCCCCCCACCCGGTCGAGGTCGGTCATGTGGAACCTGCCACCAGGCTTCATGTCGGCGAGGTGGGGAACCTGGGCGGCAATGCGGTTGAAGTCGTCCAGCTCGAGGTCCACCTCGGCCTCATTGGCGATCGCCAACAGGTGAAGGACCGCGTTGGTTGACCCGCCGAGTGCCGAGGTGAGGGCGATGGCGTTCTCGAAGGCCTTTTTGGTGAGAATCGTGCGGGCGGTGATGCCTGCCTTGAGCTGATTGACCACCGCTTCACCGGCCCGACGAGCATCGTCGTCGCGACGGTCGTCAATGGCGGGCGGTGATGCCGACCCGGGCATCGACATGCCGAGCGCCTCACCGATGGAGCTCATCGTGTTGGCGGTGAACATGCCGCCGCAGGCGCCCTCACCCGGGCAGGCGGTGCGCTCGATCTCGTCGAGTTCCTCGGAGGTGATCGTGCCCAGGGCGCAGGCCCCGACTCCCTCGAACACGCTGGTGATGTCGGTTGCCTCGCCGTTGTGATTACCGGGCATGGTCGAGCCGTTGTAGATCATGGCGCTGGCCACATCGAGGCGGGCGGCGGCCATCAACATGGCGGGGATCGACTTGTCGCAACCTGCCAGGCCCACGAACCCGTCGAGGCGTTCGGCAAACACGACGGTCTCGACCGAGTCGCAGATCACCTCGCGACTCACCAGCGAGGCACGCATGCCCTCGTGACCCATCGAGATGCCGTCCGAGACGGTGATCGTGCCGAACTCCATCGGGAAGCCACCGGCCTGGCGGACTCCCGTCTTGGCGTGGCCCGCCAACTTGGCCAGCGTCATGTTGCAGGGCGTGATCTCGTTCCACGATGAGGCGATGCCGACCTGGGGCTTCACCCAGTCGTCGTCGCCCATGCCAACCGCCCGCAGCATCGCACGCGACGGCGCCTTCTGAAACCCGTCGGTGACGTCCCGGCTGTGCGGTTTGATGTCAACGTCGGTCTCGTGCGTCTCAGTCATGCAAACGAAAGTACCTCAGGCGGCCGGTCGGCCCACCAGTAGTAACGATTTCGGGGCCGACAGACCGGCGGTGACGTAGGTCGGTGGGCGAGGGCATCCCGACGCGACCCGCTTGGAGGACGGCATGCTCGAATGGCGCCTCGCCGGTCTGCCGGTGCAGGGTGGGCCATGAAGCGCCTGACCGAAGCTCTCGGTGTCCTGCTCGAATGGCCCGCCCGCCGGTGGGCGGTGACGGTCGGGGCCGCCATCGCCTTCGCGTTCACCATCGCCATTCCCACCGCCCTGATCCCCAACCCGATCTTCGGCCGGAAGATACCGCCGACGTGGTGGTCGTGGCCTGCGCTGATTGTCAGCTCGGTGCTGGGCGGGCTGCTCGTCGCCACCTACGTGCGCGACCCGGCGAACGACGACGACGTGGCCAACCGGCGGAAGGGCACAGCCGGCGGATTGCTCACCTTCTTCGCCGTCGGGTGCCCGGTGTGCAACAAGGTGGTGCTGATCGTCCTGGGCAGCGCCGGTGCGCTCACCTGGTTTGAGCCGATCCAGCCGGTCCTGCAGGCGGTTGCCATCGCGCTGCTCGCTTGGGCGGTGATCGCCCGACTTGAGGGCGAGCGGTTCTGTCCGCTGCCGTCCCGGGTCGACTCGGGCAACCCTTGGCCCGATGCCCGGTAGTGGACCAGGCTCCTTGGCACTCTCACCTTGTGGTCGATCGGGAGCGTACCAACGGGTCAAACATTTCAGAATGCGTTCTTGTAGAAGGCCGTGAACGCACCCAACTTCGTGGTAGAACACGTTCTCGCGTCGGCGGTCGTCCTGCCTGCTGATCCCGCAGTCAACCATTACACCTGAAGGAGCCGGATGGACTTCGACGAGTCGCCGGAGGAGGCACGCCAGGACACGCACGTGCCCTTTCGAGACGTCCCCACATCGGCCGATCGTGGCTGACGACGCCCTCCCACCCGACGGAGATCCCGTGGGCGAGACCCCCGACTACACGCCGGAGCAGCTGGAGCGCCGACGGCGTCTGATCGACGCCGCCTTCGAATTGGGCGCCGCCGGTGGCTACGAGGCGGTGCACATGCGCGACGTGGCCGCCACCGCCAACGTCGCCCTCGCCACCATCTACCGCAACTTCACCTCCAAGGATCACCTGCTGGCTGAGGCGATGTCGGAGTGGACCGGGCGCCTGCGCGACCGCGTGGCACAGCGCCCACCCAAGGGCGACAACCCCACCGATCAGATGATCGACGTGCTCGACCGGGCGTGCGCCACCATGGCCCGCCAACCCAAGCTGTCCAAGGCGCTGGTCCGGGCGATGGCCTCACCCGACGCCGGCGTGCGCAGCAGCGGCGGCGCGGTGCGATCGTCAATCGCCGATGTCGGCGACCCGATCCTGGCCCACCTCGACGCCGACACCCGCGCCGACATCCTGGCCGTACTCGGCCACGTCTGGTACTCGGCGCTCATCACCTGGGCCAACGGCCGGACCGACTTCGACACGGTGGCCGACGAGCTCCACCGTGCCTGCCGGGTGCTCATCTCGCCGTACAACCCCTGAGCCGCCGGCCCCGTCGTGTTGGTCGGTCCGTCGAACGACGCGGCCCCGGTGCTCACCCGCCGGTGCGGTAGTCGCCGAAGGCTGCGTCTCGTTCGGACAGCGCCTTGGTCAGGCCCTCATCTCGCATCTTGTCGATGAACTCGGTGAACGTGGCCGCCTTGGTACCCATCGCGCACAGCTCGGTGCCCTGTCGGATGGCGGTGCGCATGCCCATCGTGTCCATGCCCCGATGCACCGCCCGCTTGTTGAGCGACACGATGTCGGTGGGGATGTTGGCGACCCGCCCGGCGACGGCGAGCACCTCGTCGTCCAGGTTGGCCTCGTCGAAGGCCCGGTTGGCCCAGCCGAGGCGCACCGCCTCGTCGCCCGAGATCGAGTCGCCGGTGACCATCATCTCCATCGCCGCCCGCATACCGAGCATCCATGCGTGAAAGTGCATGTCGGGCACGCCGAAGCGCACGGCCGGGTAGCCCATCTTGGCGTCGTGGGCGACGTAGACCAGGTCGCAACCGGTGGCCAGCTCGCTGCCCCCGGCCAGGCAGTAGCCGTGCACCTGGGCGATCACCGGCTTGGCCAGGTCCCAGATGCTCATCCACGTCTCGGTGACGTGGCGGGGCCACTGACCCTCGCCCTCGGCGGTGAAGTGGGGCATGTCGACGCCCTCGTTGGCACCGCCCAGCTCGTATCCGGCGGAGAAGCAGCTGCCGGCTCCGCGCACGATCATCACCCGCACGTCGGGATCCTGGTCGGCCTGCTGGAGCGCAGCCATGATCTCGGCGCGCAGCTGGTGGCTGAGCGCGTTGCGCTTCTCGGGCCGGTTGAGGGTGAGGCGGCGCACGAACGGTGCCGGGTCGTCGACGATCAGCACCTCGGGCGCCGAGCCGAGCGCCGGGACGTTGTCGGAGCTCGCGGCCTGCGGCGCCACCGTGCCGTACGTCGATTCCACCGCAGCGATCCTCTGGTCGTCGGGGGTGTCGCTCACTTGATCGCGCTCGCATCCATGTCGCCCGAGATCCGCTCGAGCGACTTGTCGGGCAGGTCAGCAATCGGCCGGGCGACCTCCTCGACCGTCGGCCCGATGCGCGCCGCCAACGGGGCGAGGGCGTCCAGGTCGAAGCCGTACATCTCGGCGGCGTTACCGGCGAGGATCTTGCGCATCTCGGCCTCGGGGGCAGCGCTGAAGCGGGCCCGCAGGTTCTCGCGGGTGTAGGGGTAGGTGCCCTCGTCGTGGGGATAGTCGCTGCCCCACATGAACTTGTCCAGGCCGATGATGTGGCGGGCGTCGGCGTCGGCCTGTCGGGGCTGGCTGACCCCCATCCACACGTTCTGGTGGAAGTACTCGGTGGCGTCCTTGGGCAGGATGTGGTCGGCCCCGTAACGGATCTCGCCGGTGGCCCCGGTGTCACGGATGCTGCGGATGTTCGTGTCGAGGCGTTCGAGCAGCGGCGGCACCCAGGCACACCCGGCCTCGGTGAGCACCACCTTGAGGCGGGGGAACCGCTCGAAGACGCCCGAGAGGATCAGCTGCACCAGGGGGCGTTCGGTGTAGAACGGCACCTCGTTGATGTAGAGCAGCATCGACACCGGGTAGGGGCCGTAGTCCGGGTTGCCCGAGCCGCTGTGGATGTTGATCGGCACCTCGAGGTCCTGCAGCACCTGCCACAAGGGGTCGTAGCAGCGGTCGTACAGCGGCTTCACCCACTTGACGTCCGGGGCGATGTTGGGCAGCAGGATGCCGCCGCGCAGGCCGTTCTCCTTGATCCAGCGCACGTCGGCGATCGCATCGTCGACATCGTTGAGGAAGATCTGGCCGACGCCGGCACGGCGCTCGGGAAACTCGTTGCACCAATCGACCAGCCAGCGGTTGTGGGCCGTCACCCCGGCATGGCGGTGGCGGTACTCCTCGTCGGTCGGCGGCTTGGCGAACAGCACGAAGCTGGGGAAGAACGGCGGGACGGTGTTGGGGAACACCACCTCGGCGGCGATGCCGTCTGCCTCCTGCTGGGCGTTGCGCATCTCGTTGTCCCAGTTGCGCAGCTTCCGCTTGTCGCCCAGGTCCTTGTACGGGTTCTTGTACTCGCCGCGCCAGGCGTCAAAGTCCGGAACGAACTCGGGGTCGAGGTACTCCCGATAGGCCTGGTGGCTGCCGCCGGCGTGACAGTCGGCCGAAATGATCGTGTAGGGGGCGGCGGCGCTGCCTGCTCGATCGGCTGTCTCGGTGGGTACAGGTTCGGTGAGTGTCATGGGGCCAACCTTCCGTGGAGCTGAGCTGCGACAACCGCGTGCCGGCGACGGATCAGCCCCGCCCCAGGCATCTCCAAGTAGAACACGTTCTCGCTGGCATCGCCAACGACCTCCTCAGCGCGAAAGCCGATTGGTTGACCAGCGGCAGCGCCCTCCCACACCCGTTCCACTGCGCTCCAACTGGATCGACGGCATCAGGCACCTCCCGGCGCGTTTCGTCGACCCGACATAGGCTCAGCCGATGACCTCCCTGGGACGGACCTCGCGACGCCATCCGTTGGGCCTCGGCGTCGCCTTGGTGCTTGCGGCCGGGGCACTCGCTGCCTGCGGCGGGTCCGAGGACGGCCCAACCCCGGGCGGGTCCGGCGGGGCGGACAACCCGAACGAAACGCTCGGCGAACGCACCTGGATCCTCGACGGAACGGGTAGTACCCCTGCGATTACCACCGGTGCCACCGTCACCCTCGTCCACGACTCGGGGAACGTGTCCGGACAGGCACCGTGCAACACCTACCGCACCGAGTTCACCGTCGACGGCGACCGAGTTGAGGTGGGGCCGGTCGCCACGACCAGGATGGCCTGCGAGCCGGAGGTCAACGAGGCTGAGAACGACTTCCTCAAGGCGCTCGAGCGGGTGGACACCGTCGCCGCCAACGGCGACCGATTGACCCTCACCGGCTCCGACGGAGTCGAGTTGATCTTCGACGCGCAGGACCCCGCAACCGCGCTGTTGGGGTCGTGGGAGATCGTCAACCTGGCCACCAACGACGCTCTGGCCACGCCCCTCAAGGGCACCACGCCGACGATCGACTTCGCCGACGACGGTTCCCTGGCTGCCAACGCCGGCTGCAATCAGATCGGGGCCACCTGGGAGCTCGACGGTTCGTCGCTCACGATCGATGACGGCCGGCGCACCTTGATGGCCTGCGCAGACCCGGAGGGCGTCATGGAGCAGGAGGATGCGCTGGGCAAGGCCCTGGACGCCGCAGCCCGGGTGGAGGTCAGCGACCAGCTGACCATCTTCAACTCGGAGGGCTCGATGCTGATCGCGGCCAAGCGGGCCGCCGACGGGTAGCCCGTCCCACCCTCGCGTTCAGTCCCGTTTGCGCATGGCGTCGACCAGGCGGTCGGTGGCGGTGTGGGAGTCGAAGGACAGGCGAGCCATCCAGAAGCGCAGAAACTGGGCCATCGAGTAGCGCACGAACAGCGCCGCACCGACGACAGCGAGGGTCAACCCGATCAGGGCTGCAACGATGGCGTCGCGCTGCTGCAACGGGTTGGTCGTGCTGTGGCTGATCACGTAGGCGACGATGACGACCACGATCGCCGACGCCATCAGCGCCACGCCGACCCACAGCAGCGCGCGGTCCCGGCTGCCGGCGCCGCCGGGCAGCGCCATGTCGGCGATCTCGGCGCTGAAGCGTTCAACCCGGTCCGGCCCATCGGCAGTTCCGGGCGGCTCGGGCGAATACGGGTTCTCGATCGCAGGGCCGTCGGGCACAGGGCTGTCGGTCACGGGGCTGTCGGGCGCTGGGCTGTCGGGCGCCGGGCTGTCGGTCACGGGGCTTCCTCCTTCATCCGCCCAGGTAGGCCTGGGAGAGGCGATCTTCGATGTCATGGGGCCGACCGGCGTCGACGACGTGGCCCTGCACCAGCACGACGGCCACGTCGGCCACGTCGATCACGATGCGTGCGAACTGCTCGACCAACAGCACCGACGTGCCCTCGGCGGCCACCTGGGCCACGGTGTCGTACAACTCGTCGACGATGATCGGCGCCAGGCCCATCGACAGCTCGTCGAGGACCAACAGGGCCGGGTCGGTCGCCAGGCCGCGTGCCATGGCCAGCATCTGCTGCTGGCCACCGGAGAGGGTGCCGCTCGTCTGGTCGATCCGCTGGGCCAGCTGCGGGAACCGGGCGAGCGAGCGCTCCTCGATCTGCGCCCGGTCCTGACCCCGGTGGGTCATCATCCACAGGTTCTCGCGCACGGTGAGGTTGGGGAAGATGCCCCGTCCCTCGGGGATGAGGCACAGGCCTCGGCGGGCGAGGTCGTCGGCCCGGGCGCCGTTCACCCGACGTCCGGCGATGATGATGTCGCCCGCCGAGGCGGGCAGCAGGCCGGCGAGCACCTTGAGCGTGGTCGACTTGCCCGCGCCGTTGGGCCCGAGGATCGCCACCACCTCGCCGGCACCGACGACCAGGTCCACGCCGTGCAGCACGTCAATGCCGTCGTAGCCGGCGTGAACGCCGCGCAGCTCCACCAGCGGGCCGTCGCTCATTGCGCCACCGGCGTGGGCAGATCGGACTTCGGTGCGCCGAGGTAGGCATCGAGCACGGCCGGATCGGTCTGTACCTGCGCCGGTGATCCGCTGGTGAGGATCCGGCCCAGGTTCAACACGTTGACCGTGTGGCAGACCTCCATCACCAGGGACATGTCGTGCTCGACCAGCACGATCGTGATGCCGTCGTCGGCCAGCTCGACGAGCAGGCGCCCGAACCGGGCGGTCTCGGTATCGTTCTGGCCCGACGCAGGCTCGTCGAGCAGCAGCACGCTCGGGTGGCATGCCAGCGCCCGGCCAAGCTCGACCAGCCTGCCGTGGCCGGTCGACAGCGTGGTGACGCGCTCGTCGGCCGCGTCTCGTAGGCCGACCCGGTCGAGGATCGCCTCGGTTGAGGCTGCCGGGTCGCCGTCGTGACGCGCCCAGCGGTGGTGGATGTCGGCGGCGACGCGGATGTTCTCTCGCACCGACAGCATCGTGAACAGCTCGAGCTGTTGAAAGGTGCGGGCCAACCCGGCGCGCGCCCGCCGGTGCATCGACTTGCGGGTGAGATCGACCCCGTCGAGCGTGATCCGGCCCGACGACGGCGTGACCAGCCCGGTGATCGCGTTGAACAGGGTGGTCTTGCCCGCGCCGTTGGGCCCGATCAGCCCGGTGATCCGCCCCTCCGCTGCAACGACCGATGCCGCGTCGAGCGCCCGGTTTCCCCCGAAGGACACGACGACATCGGTCGCCTCAAGCACCCCCATTACCCACCCCCTGCTCGTTGCCCGCCGGCCGCACCTCGAACGGACGCCCACCGGGCGATTCCGCCCCCACCAAGGCAGCCGGAACGAAGGCCAGGCCGTCGCGGGTGGTGCCGTCGAAGCCCAGCTCGTCGTTCATCGCCGTCAGGTCGGCCGGCGACCACGCCCGCGCGAGACCGGCCCACTCGATACCGGCCCGTTCGAAGTTCGGACGTTCGGGGAGTGCAGCGGTGGCCACCCCGTCGGACGCTGCCGCACCCAACTCTGCGCTCGCAACTGCGGCCGCCACCGGGGCCGGACGAGTCGATCGGATGCTCGCCAACGCACCGGCGACCAGAAACGTCACGGCGAGTAGGAGGGCGAAGGGCCGGTTACCGATCACGCCGGCCAGACGCAGCGCATAGGCACCGACCATCGCCGCCGTCATGGCGACGAGCACCGGTCGGTCCCGGCGCAGCGGAGCCACCCCATCCGACATCAGGGGCACCACGCCGCTGGGGTTGCGCCCGAGCCCAATACCGGCGAGCCCCGGGATGATCGTGTTGACCTTGGCGAACAGGGGGCCGAGGCCCGAGGTCAGGGGGATCAGGCCGAACAGGCTGATCCCGGCGAACAGTGCGCCGCCGATCAGCCCGGCGCCGCCGACGATGACCAGGATGAAGATCGGCAGGCCGGTGAGCAGGTCGTAGCGGGACGGGGACACCGTGCCCAACTGCATGCCGTAGAGCGCCCCACCCAGCCCGGCGATCGCCGCCGACAGCGTGAACACGCCCACCCGCGGCCAGCGCAGATCCAGCCCGAACGTGGCACAGGCCACCTCGCTGTCGCGCATCGCCACCAGTTGCCGGCCCCAGCGGCCCCAACGCAGCGCAGCCACCAGCACCGCAACGACGGCGAAGGCCACCGCCGACAGCATCAACTGCCGGCCCGGGGTGTCGAAGCGGTAGCCGAACAATGACAAAGCGTCGATGCTCGTTGAGTTGACGTTGAACAGGCTGACGTGGATCGGGCCGAGGTCGAAGTCGGGCAGGTTGAAGATCCAGCGGTCCATCGCCACGCCGAAGGCAGCGGTGGCCAGCGCCAGGTAGATGCCGGACAGGCGCATCACCGGCAGGGCGATCAGCGCCCCGACGGCGGCGGCGAACACCATTGCCAGCACCAGGCCGAGCGGGGATCCACCGCCACCGTGGTGGGCGACGGCGATGGCGCCGATGCCGCCGAAGGTCAGCTGGGCCAGCGAGATCTGCCCGGCGAACCCGACCAACGGCACCAGCGACAGGGCGACGATCCCGAGCGAGAACACCGGCCCGTAGGAGATCAGGCTGCCGGCGTCGAGGGTGGTGACCATGACGACACCGACGGCCACCACCGCACCGGCGAGGGCAAACGTTCCGGTCCGTGACGGCGACGGAAAGTACTCACGCAGCTGAGTGCGGGTGCGCAGTCGGGGGTTGGGCACGAACAACAGCGCCAGGAACAGGACGATCACCGCTGCGGCCGGGCGCATCCCGGCCAGGTAGCGGTTGTCCCCGGGCAGGTAACCGGCCAGGTAACCCTCGGTGAGGCCGATTGCGATCGCTCCGACGAAGGTCAGGGGCAGCGATCGCAATCTCCCAAAGATCGCCGCTGCGTAGGCGTTGACGATCAGGAGCGACAGCGACCCGGCCTCGAGCGACAGCGACGGGGCGATCAGGATGCCGCCGACTGCGGCCAGCCCCACGCCGACCGCCCAGCTGATCAGGGCGATCCGGTCGGGCCGGGCACCGTTGAGCAGCGCCAGCGAGCGGTCGTCGACGTTGGCCCGCATCGAGACCCCGATGCGGGTGCGGTGCAGCAGCCAGCGCAGGCCGATCGCCACCCCGATCGCCACCCCGATCGTGATCGCCTGGTGGTAGGTGATCGACGTGACACCCAGGTCCAGCCTGCGACCCTGGTAGAAGGTGCTCATCGGTCGGCTCTGGCCCGGCGTCCAAATCAGGTTGGCCAGACCGATCAAACCGACGAGCAGGCTGATCGACACGACCAGCTTGGTGGCCTCGCTGGTGCCGGCCAGGCCGCGCATGATCACCCGCTCGAGCATCAACCCGAACAGCGGCGCGATCACCCCGATCACCACGAACAAGGCCAGCGGGGTGGGCCAGCCCCACTGGAAACGGATCTGCCAGTATGCGAAGGCGGCCAGCATGCCGATGGCGCCGTGGGCGAAGTTGAAGATCCCCGTCGTCGTGTAGGTGAGCACCAGGCCGCTGGAGATAATGGCGTAGATCGCCGCCAGGGTGAGGCCGACGATCGTGAAGATCAGAAACTTCTCCATTCAGGTCACTCGAGGTCGTCGATCGACTTGCCGACCGACTCGAGGGTGGTGCCCGAGCCGTAGTCGCCGGTCAGCTTGATGATGTTGTCCTTGGAGCAGGAGAACAGCCCATCGTTGGGCTCGAAATCGTCGGGGATGACGAAACCTTTTGGCGTGGCCTCGACCACCATCATGCATTCGGGGCCCTGGTCCTTGCTCGGGTTGGCCTCGGCGTGCAGGCCGCCGCCGGTCCAGTCGGTGACCTTCCGGGCGGCGTCGTACACGCACGTGCGGGTGACGTCCGAGCCGCACTGCTTCACCGCGCCGGCGAAGAGTAGCCAGCCCGAAAAGGCCTGGTAACCGAGCAGCGCCTCGTCCTTGCCGTCGGGAAGGAATTCGCCAAACAGATCGAGGTACTGCTGGGTGGCCGGATTGTCCTCGGCGAGGAAGGGCGGCACGACCGAGGCGACGGCGTAGACGTTCTTCACGGCGGCGCCGCCCACGTCGATGAAGCCCTGGTCGATCACGTTGGTGCCGGCGAGTATCCACTTGGGCTCGTAGCCGATGTCGGCCATCGCCTGAAGCAGCTTGGCCAGACCTTCGGGCTCACCGGTGTACACCACCCCCTCGACCTTGTCGCTCGACAGCGCCTCGGCAAAGGGTGTCCAACTGGCCTCGCCCGTCGAGTTGTACTGGGCCTTGTACACCGAGGTCCATCCCAGCTGCTTGGCGGCGTCCTGTGCCTGGGCGTCGACGAACACCAGCGAGCCGATATTGCCGGTGAGAAAGCCGACCCGGTCGGTCGATCCGGGAAACTCGTCCTCCAGGTACCGGAACAGGCCGACCTGCAACTCGTCGATGGCGGCGGGAACCGGCGACACCGACAGCTCGGAGGCGCGCGCCTCGGGCGACACCTGGAAGCCGGGGATCTCGGGGAGCATGCAGCGGAGGCGCTCCTCCTGACCGGTCTCGTCAAACACGCCGCCACTGCCGACGAGCATGAAGTCCTCCTGGCAGGACTCGGTGATGCGCTGCTTGTACTCGGTCAGCTTGGCGTCACGCTCGACGTCCTCAATCTTGCGACCGTTGATGCCGCCGGCGTCGTTGCACCAGGCGGTGAACACCTCGGCCGAATCGAAGATCTCCTGGTTGAGACCGGGGCGTCCGACGAAGCCGGGGTCGGCGATCGTGCCCACCTGGATGGCGTCATCGGTGACCCCCTGAGCGGTCGCCCCCGAGGCGTCGCCGGGCCCACATACGCCCTTGAGATCACCAAAGTCGCCCGCCGCCGTCGTCTGTTCGTTGGGGGCCTGCGTTCCGTTGCCACCCAAGGTGTCGGCGGCGGCAGTGGCAGCGCCCCCGGCGGTGGCGACCGGTGCGGCCGCGCCGGTCTCGACTTCGTTGGCCCCGCGGGTGCAACCGCCGACGAGCACCGCCGCGGCGAGCACTGCCACCGCCGTCCGCTTGTGGAGCGGCGCACCGAACACGACCGGCCTCCGCCGTCCCCCAACGATCATGTCGCGTCCCCCCGGATCTGTGACGAACGCCACCGTACTCGCAAGAACGCGTTCTCGCGCGCCCTTTTGGGTCTAGTCCTCCGGCCGAGCCCCCTGGCGACCCAGCCGGGCGATGGCCCCGGCGAAGACCGTGGCCATCGTCGCTGCGGTCAACCGCTTCTCGACCGAGGTGCGGTGGCCGGGCTGGGGTGACAGGGTCAGGTATCCCAACGGTGGCCGCGTCCGCCGCACGGATGAACCTGATCAGTTGGCGAAGCTCCTTGCGACGCGCCGTATTGCGGGCGGCCAGGCCGGCCAGCCTGCTGCTGAGCACCCCGACGATGATGCCGACGATGACCAGCGAGATGGCGGCGGACAGGTCGTCGCCATCGGAGATGGCCAGCCGGTGGTGCCGATCGCAGCGACGACAACGACCGAAAGCACGAGGATCACGGCCGCCGCGCTGGTGTGCGACCCACGCAACGGGATGGTCGCCGCTGCGGTCGCCGCCGGCAGGGCGACGGCGAGGACGTAGCCGGCGATCAGCCGGGCCCGCTGGAGCGGCTGGCCCTCGGCCGGCTCGACCGTCTCGAAACGGCCGTGACCAACCCGCCTCGATTCGGTTGCGTTGAACGATTCGACGATGCGTTGCAGGGTGCGGTCGAAACGGTTCATCGTTCTTCATCTCCGTCGGTGAGGAATCGGTAGCCCATCCCCGGTTCGGTCTTGAAGTAGCGGGGGTGGGAGGGATCGCCCTCCAGCTTGCGGCGCAGGTTGGCCATGTGGACCCGCAGATAGCCGGACTCGTCGTCGAAGTTCGGACCCCACACGGCGGTGAGTAGCTGACGTTGGGTAACCAGGCGGTCGCTGTGACGCGCCAGGTGTTCCACAAGCTCCCACTCGGTGGGGGTGAGGTGGACGGCCTCGCCGGAGCGCTCCACCCGCTTGTCGGCCAGGTCGATCCGCAGCCGGCCGACGACCACGACCGGGACGGTCTCACCCACCGACGCCGTGCGCCGCAGCGCAGCTCGCATGCGGGCGAGCAGTTCGTTCATACCGAACGGCTTGGTGACGAAATCGTCGGCGCCCGCGTCGAGCGCCTCCACCTTGTCGGCCTCCTCGCTGCGGACGGTCAACATGATGATCGGCACCTCGGTCCACCCGCGCAGGCCGTGCACCACCTCGATCCCGCTGAGATCGGGCAAGCCGATATCCAACAGCACCAGGTCGGGGTGGCGATCGGCCGCGAGCTGCAGCGCAGCGCGACCGGTGTCGGCCAGCACCACGTCAAACTCGCGGGCCTGCAGGTTGGTCGCCAGCGCGCGCCGGATCTGGGGCTCGTCGTCGACCACCAGAACGGTGGTCACGACGCCGCTCCGGCCGGGGAGGGAAGGGGCAGTGCGTCGCTCTTCCCGGCGAGGGGCAGCGACAGCGTTACGGTGAGGCCGCCGCCGGGCGTTTCCTCGGCGCTCAGCACGCCGTGCATGGCGGTCATGAAGCCTCGGGCGACCGCCAACCCCAGGCCCACTCCCCCGCTGGTGTCGTCCCCGAAGCGTTGGAAGGGCTGAAACATGGTGGCACGCGCCTCGGGCGAGATACCCGGCCCGTGGTCGACGATCCGCATCACCGCTGTGTCGTCCCGGCTGGTTGCCTGCACCAGGATCTTGCGATCGGCCGGCGAATGAGCGAGGGCGTTGGCCACGATGTTGGCCAGTACCCGTTCGAAGAGCCCCGCATCGGCCAGCGCCGCCGGACCGTCGTCGTCAAGCTCGATCACCACGCGGCCCGTGGGCTCGGACAGGCTGGCCAGAGCAGCGGCGATGACGTCGTCGAGCCCGACGGCACGAACGGTGATTTCGACCGCGCCGGCCTCGATGCGGCTCATGTCGAGCAGATTGCCGATCAGGTCGTCGAGCCGATCCGCCTCCTCGTCGATCGTGCGGGCAAACTCGGCGCGCTGCTCGGCGTTCCAGTCCACGTCGTCTTGAAGGAGGCTGGTCGACGATGCCTTGATCGACGCCAACGGCGAGCGCAGATCGTGTGACACAGCTCGCAGGATCGCTGTGCGCAGCTCGTCGGCCCGGGCGAGAGTTGCAGCGTCGCTGGCCGCCGCCTCCAGCACGCGCCGTTGAAGCGCCTCGACCAGCCGGGCGCCGAACGCCCCCAGCACCCGTCGATCGGCGGCGGTCAGCCCACCCGGCGTCAGGGTGAGCAGGTGGTCCTCCCCCAGCTCGAGTCGCTCACCCTCGGAAGGAACCGGCGTCGAGTCAAGGCCGTCCACGGCGACGACGCTCCAGCTGCGATCGCCCTCACGGACGAAGATTGCGGCTCCGATCTGGCCGAACGTGATGCGCAGATGGGAGAGCAACACCCCCACCGGGTCGTGCTCGCCGACATCGGCCCCGACCACGTCGATGAGGGCCTCCGTTTCAGCACGCGCCCGGGCTGCATCGGCCGTGCGCCGGGCCGTTCGGGCGACGAGCAGGCTGACGAGGCCACCGGCCGACACGAAGGCCGACACCGCAATCAGGTGCTCGGGGTCTCTGATCCGCAGCGTGTACAGCGGCTGGGTGAAGTACCAATTGGCCGCTGCGGTCGACGCAAGCGCAGTGACGAAAGCCGGTCCGAACCCACCGATCGCTGCCACGATACAGACGTACAGCAGGTAGATCACCAGCACCGAGGGCAGCCCGATCGAGTTGCGAGCGGCGTCGAGAACGACGGTCAGGAGCGGCAGTCCAACCACCACCAGCGCCCAGCCGGCAGCCCGCCGCCGACGCGACAGCGGGGACCCATGGCGCCGTGGCGCGGGCGGCAGCGCCGCCCGTTCAGCACCGTCGTCGCGAGAGATCACGTGAACGTCGATCTCGCCCGCCGCTCGGATCACCCGGTTGATCACCGAGCCCCGCACCAGCTCGGACAGCCGATCGCGGCGGGAGGCGCCAAGCACGATCTGGGTGGCGCGCACCGACCCGGCGAAGGCCACCAGTCCCTCGGCGACATCGTCGCTGGTCGTCTCGTGGTAGGTGCCGCCCAGGTCGGCGAGCAGCGTCCGGTGGGCGAGCAGTTCCTCGTTGGGGCCCTCTCGTAGCCCGGTGCCGGGACGTATGTGAACCCCGATCAGGTCACCGTGGCTTCGGCGCGCCATGCGGGCGGCCCGACGGATCAGGTGGTCGCCGCTCGGGGCTCCGGTGATGGCCACCACCACCCGTTCGCGGGTTTCCCAGGTACCGGCGATCCGCTCATCGCTCAGGTAGCGGCGCATCGCCTCGTCGACCTTGTCGGCAACCCACAACAGCGCCAGCTCGCGCAACGCGCCCAGGTTGCCCAGGCGGAAATAGTTGCCGAGAGCCGCATCGACCTTGTCGGGCGCGTAGATGTGGCCATGGACCATTCGGCGGCGCAGCGCCTCGGGCGTCATGTCGACCAACTCCACCTGCTCGGCGTCGCGGACCACCCGGTCGGGCACGGTTTCGCGCTGCCGCACGCCGGTGATCGCCTCCACGACGTCGTTGAGCGACTCCAGGTGCTGAACGTTGACGGTGGAGATCACGTCGATGCCGGCGGCAAGCAGTTCCTCGACGTCCTCCCAGCGCTTGGCATGGCGCGATCCGGGGGCGTTGGTGTGGGCCAGCTCGTCGACGAGTGCCACCTCGGGCCGACGGGCGAGGAGGGCGTCGAGGTCCATCTCATCGAGCACGGCACCGCGATGTTCGATGCGCCGCCGGGGCGCCACCTCAAGTCCCTCAAGTCGATCTGCGGTGTTGCGGCGGCCGTGTGTCTCGATGAAACCCACCACCACGTCGGTACCCCGGTCGAGCCGGCGGCGCCCCTCGCCCAACATGGCATAGGTCTTGCCCACGCCCGGCGCAGCGCCCAGATAGATGCGGAGACGGCCTCGACTCACGACCGAAGTCTACGAACCGCCGCCATTGACGGCCTCCGCCTGCTCGACGGCCAGGTTGAGTTCGACGACGTTGACGCCGTCATCGCCGAGCACCCCGAGCGGGCGGTGTTGTGTGGCGTCGTCGATCAGACCGGCCACGACGTCGGCATCGAGGCCGCGGTCCACCGCCACCCTGGAGGCCTGCGCGCGGGCGTTGGCTTCGGAAATGTGTGGATCCAAGCCGGAACCGGAGGCGGTGACGGCGTCGACCGGCACCTGAGCACGATCGCCGAGACCGTTCTCGGCCCGGTAGGCCTTCACGCGTTCGTCGACCAGGTCTCCCAGCTCAGCGCTGGTCGGGCCCAGGTTCGACGCCCCGCTGGCGGATGCGTCGTAGCCATCGCCCGCCGCAGACGGTCGGGGGTGGAACCACCCCGGGCCCTCGAACCTCTGGCCGATCAGGGATGAGGCCACGGGGCGCCCATCCGATTCGATGATCGAGCCGTTGGCCTGGTGACCGAAGGCCAGTTGGGCCACCCCGGTGACCGCCAGTGGGTAGATGACGCCGACCAGCACGGTCATCATGGCAAACATGGTCAGGCCGGTCAGCAGTTGACGACGCATCAGGAGACTCCCAGGGTGGTGATGATCAGGTCGATCGCTTTGATGCCGATGAATGGGGCGATCAGCCCGCCCAGCCCGTAGATCGCCATGTTGCGACGTAGCACCTCGGCGGCGCCGACCGCCCTAAACCGCACACCGCGAAGTGCCAGCGGGATGAGTGCCACGATGATCAGCGCATTGAAGATCACCGCAGACAGGATCGCCGAGCGGGCCGAGCCAAGACCCATGATGTTGAGGGCGTCCAGTTGGGGATAGGCCACCAAAAACATCGCCGGAATGATGGCGAAGTACTTGGCCACGTCGTTGGCGATCGAGAACGTGGTCAGCGAGCCCCGGGTGATCAGCAGCTGCTTGCCGATCTCGACGATCTCAATCAGTTTGGTGGGGTTGGAGTCCAGGTCGACCATGTTGCCCGCCTCCTTTGCGGCCTGGGTGCCGGTGTTCATCGCCACCCCCACGTCGGCAGCAGCCAGCGCAGGCGCGTCGTTGGTGCCGTCCCCGGTCATCGCCACCAGCCGGCCGCCGGCCTGCTCGGCACGGATCAGCTCCATCTTCTGCTCGGGGGTCGCCTCGGCCAGGAAGTCGTCCACGCCCGCTTCAGCGGCGATCGCCTTGGCGGTCAGCGGGTTGTCGCCGGTGATCATCACCGTGCGGATGCCGAGCGCCCGCAGCTCATCGAACCGCTCACGCATACCGGGCTTGACCACGTCTTTGAGGTGCACCACGCCCAGCACCCGGGGGCCATCGACCACCACCAGCGGGGTTCCGCCCGAGTTGGAGATGTCGGCGACGTGGGCGACCAGCTCCGGGGGCGTCGTACCCGCCTGCTCCTCCACCCAACGGCGCACCGAGTCGGCGGCGCCCTTGCGCAGCCGGCGACCGTCGACGAGGTCGACGCCGCTCATGCGGGTCTGGGCTGTGAATGGCACCAGTTCGGCGCCCGCCTCCAGCTCGGCGGACAGCTGAAACTGCTCGGCGGCCAGGTCGACGATCGAGCGACCCTCCGGGGTCTCGTCGGCCAGGCTGGTCACCAGCGCCGCCTCTGCCAGCTCAACCTCATCGACGCCGTGCACCGGCACGAACCGGCTGGCCCGGCGGTTGCCGAAGGTGATCGTGCCCGTCTTGTCCAACAGCAGCGTCGACACGTCGCCTGCCGCCTCGACGGCCCGGCCGGACATGGCCAGCACGTTGCGCTGCACCAACCGGTCCATGCCGGCGATGCCGATCGACGACAGCAGGCCACCGATCGTGGTGGGGATCAGACACACCAGCAGCGCGGTGAGCACGATCAGCGACTGCCTGTCGCCCGAGTAGGTGGCGAAGGGCTGCAGCGTGACCACCGCCAGCAGAAAGATGATCGTCAGACCCGACAGCAGGATGCCGAGCGCCACCTCATTGGGGGTCTTCTGGCGTTCGGCACCCTCGACCAGGGCGATCATCCGGTCGAGGAAGGATTCACCCGGACGGGTCGAGATGCGCACGACGATCTCGTCGGAGAGCACCTTGGTGCCGCCGGTGACCGCCGAGCGGTCGCCGCCCGACTCGCGCACCACCGGCGCCGACTCGCCGGTGATGGCCGACTCGTCGACGGTTGCGATGCCTTCGACGATGTCGCCGTCCCCGGGGATCACCTCACCGGCCACCACGACCACCTCGTCGCCGATGTCGAGATCGGTCGAGGCCACATCGGAGATGCTGCCGTCGGCGTTGCGGCGCCGCGCCGAGGTCTCCTGACGGGTGGCCCGCAGGCTGGCCGCCTGCGCCTTGCCGCGGCCCTCGGCCATTGCCTCGGCGAAGTTGGCAAACAGCACGGTGAACCACAGCACCACGGTGACGATGACGTTGAAGGTGTTCTCCGACGCAGACGAGGTGCCCATGCCGGTGAACAGCAGGACGGTGGAGAGCACAGCACCCACCTCGACGACGAACATCACCGGGTTTTTGGCCATCGCCCGGGGGTCGAGTTTGACCACGCTGTCGCGAAGGGCGGGACCGATGATCGATCGATCGAGCACCGAGGCCTTGGCCCGATGCCGAGTGTCGGCCGGATCATGGGGTACGGCATCGTCCGGCGATGGGGGTTGGGGTGGCGGAACAATGGTGGCGGTCATCAGGCTCCTCAGCGCATCGCCAGCGCCTCGGCCACCGGGCCGAGCGCCAGTACAGGAAAGAACGTCAGTCCGGCGACGATCAGCACGACGCCGGTCACCAGGCCGCCGAACAGCGGAGTGCCGGTGGGGAACGTGCCGGCGGTGACCGGAACCCGTTCCTTGCGGGCCAGCGCTCCGGCGATGGCCAGGGCCGGGATGATCAGCCCGAAACGGCCGAGCAACATGGCGATCCCCTGGGTGATGGTCATCCAGTTGGTGGCGGGGTCGAGGCCTGCGAAGGCCGAGCCGTTGTTGTTGGCGGCGGAGGTGTAGGCGTAGAGCACTTCGCTCAGGCCGTGCGGCCCGACGTCCTGCATCGAGTGGTCGAGCACGGTGCCCAGGCGGATGCTCACCGCCGTCATGCCCAGCACGGTCAGCGGCATGACCACGATGTACAACACCACCAGCTTCATCTCGGTCGCCTGGATCTTCTTGCCCAGGTACTCCGGCGTTCGCCCGACCATCAGCCCGGCGATGAACACCGCCAGCAGGGCATAGATCAACAGGCCCATCAGCCCCACTCCCACGCCGCCCGGGCTCACCTCCCCGAGCAGCATGTTGACCATGGCCACGCCGCCGCCGGCACCGGTCATCGAGTCGTGCATGCAGTTGACCGCGCCGGTGGAGGTGCCGGTGGTGGTAGCGGCATACAGCCCGCACGTCCCCGGCCCGAACCGGGTCTCCTTGCCCTCCATGTTGCCGCCGGACTGCTGGGCGGCCACCGCCTGGTCGGCGCCGCGGTCGGTCAGCATCGGGTTGCCGGCGGTCTCGGCCGTGACGGCCAGCAGCACCGAGCCGAGCCACAGCACCATCATCACGCCCAGCAACACGTTGCCCTGTTTGCGATCCTTCACCATGCGCCCGTAGGCCAGCGGGATCGCCAGCGGAATCGCCAGGATCAGCCAGATCTGGAGCAGGTTCGTCCAGCCGTTGGGGTTCTCGAACGGGTGGGTCGAGTTGGCGTTGAAGAACCCGCCGCCGTTGGTGCCCAGCTGCTTGATCGCCACCTGCGAGGCCGCCGGGCCACCGGGGATCGACTGCGAGGCGCCGGCCACGCCCGAGACGGTCTGCGTCCCCGAGAAGTTCTGAATGACGCCCTGGCCGACCAAGAGGATCGCGGCGATGAACGCCATCGGCACGAGCACCCGCACCACGATCCGGGTGACGTCCACCCAGAAGTTGCCCAGGGTGGACGATCCGCGCCGGGTGATGCCGCGGATGATCGCCACGATCACCGCCATGCCGGCGGCCGCCGACACGAAGTTCTGCACGGTCAGCCCCAACATCTGGCTGAGGTGGCTCATCGTGGTCTCGCCACCGTAGGCCTGCCAGTTGGTGTTGGTCAGGAACGAGACGGCCGTGTTGAACGCCACCGTCGGGCCGACGCCGGGGCGGCCGTCGGGGTTCAATGGCAGCGTCCCTTGAAATCGGAGCAGGGCATACAGACCCAGCACCGACACCAGGCTGAACGCCAGGAGCGACATGGCGTACACGGTCCAACGCTGTTGCGCTCCGGGGTTGACACGACACGCCCGATAGATGACGCGCTCGATCGGGCCAAACAGCCGCTCGCCAAGGGTGGGCTCGGGCTCACCGCCCAGCTCGGGGTCGCCGAACACGCCCGCCAGGTAGCGCCCGAGCGGCGGCACGGTGACGCCGAGCAGCACCAACAGGACGAGAAGCTGAAAGATGGCTGCGGCGGACATCAGAACCGCTCCGGCCAGATCAGGGTGACCACCAGGTAGGCCAACAGCCCAGCGGCGATCACCAGGCCCACGATGCTCTCGAGGTTCACAGTCGCTCCCCCGTGGTCGGGGTTGCCGCCGACGCCGAGGGCGTGGTTGTCGGCGTCACATCGACGCTGTCGTCCGGACCGACGACGCGGTCGCATATGCGCACATAACCGGCAAAAGCGGCAAAGGCCCCGACCAGCAGGATCAGAAGAAGAACATCTGTCATGCGGAGGGGTCTAATCGCCCCCCGCCTCGACGGGAACGGCCTTCACGCCATCTTCACGGCCAAGAGCCACATCTTGGCGCCGTGTTCGGGCCAAGCCCCCGATGGGGCACGATCCGAGCGGCGGGACCACGCCGTAGGATGGGTGGACATACGTTCACCCGGGAGGTCGCTTCAGTGCCACACAGTTCCTTTGATGACCGGGCCGCCACCTGGGACGACCCGGACAAGATCGAGCGGGCCCGCGTGGTCGCCGAGGCCATCGCCAGGGCCGTGCCGCTCGATCGCACGACGCGGGTCTTCGAGTACGGCGCCGGCACCGGTTTGGTTTCCGAGCAGCTGGCACATTCGGTGGGGCAGATCACCCTCGCCGACCCGTCGGAGGGCATGCGCCAGGTTGCACAGGCCAAGGTGGACGCCGGGGCGCTCCCCGACACCACCCGCGTGTGGGGGCTTGACCTCGCAGCCGAGACGCCGCCCGAGGATCAATTCGATCTCATCGTCACGGTGATGACACTGCACCACATAGCCGAGCTTCGGCCCGTGCTCACCGGATTTGCCACCATGCTCACTGAAGGCGGACACCTCTGTATCGTCGACCTCGAGGCCGAGGACGGCTCGTTTCACGAGGACAGCGCAGCGGGACATGAAGGGCACTTCCATGTTCACGATGGGTTCGATCCCGACGAATTGAGCGACCGGCTCGCGGACGCGGGCTTCTCGATCACCGTGGAGCGCTCGGTCGCTCAGGTCATGAAGGGCGACCGTCCCTACCCCCTCTTTCTTGCCACCTGCACGGCGGACCAACTTCGGGCTTGACATATCGATTATCGATATGCATACTCATCTCCACGCATATCGACAATCGATATATCTTCGGAGGTAGTCATCATGAACGCAACAGCCGCGGCTGGTGAAACCAGGTCACCAGGTGTGATCAAGTGGTTCGAGGGCCTGTTGCTGGTCGGCATGATCGTGATGTGCCTGTCCATCGTGGCGATAGTCCTCTCCAAGCCGGCGATGGGCCTTGTCGGCAACGACGATCCGGTCGTCGACGCCGAACCTTCGTTCCCGATCGACTTCGGCGACCAGGTGCCACCGATGGCCTCAAACGACGGGGTCCCGGTCGCCACCAGCCAACCGCCGGTGAAGGTCGGCGGGCCGACCGCCGCCCGGTTCATCTTTCTCGCCCCAAGCCCGGCACAGCGAGCGGTCTGGTTGATCTGGCAGGTGAGCGGCCCGCTGTTGATACTCGCCGGTCTGTGGCTGGTGTACTCGATCGTCCGGTCGGCACGGGCCGGCAACCCGTTCGTCGCCCGGAACGAGCGGCGGCTGTGGATGCTTGCCGCATTGATCGCCGGCGGCGGGACCGCCTACTCGTTCTTCAGCGGGGTGGCGGCGATGCTGATGTTCCGTGGATCCACCGCAGCGGGCCTCACCGAGACGGCATTCACCATCTCGTTCCTTCCCATCATCGTCGGTTCAGGCGTGGCCGCGTTGGCGTCGGTGTGGCACGCCGGTGTGGCCTTGCAGGACGACGTCGCCGGAATGATCTGATGCCTCCCGAAAAGCCGCACCGCATCCACTGCCACCTCGACCGCCTGCTGAACGAGCACAACATCTCGCTAACCGACCTGGCCGAGCTGGTCGGCGTGACCGCCATCAACCTGTCGGTGCTCAAGAACGACCGGGCCAAGGCGATCCGATTCTCCACCCTGACCGCCATCTGTGACGCCCTTGATTGCCAGCCGGGCGAGTTGTTCTCGGTCGAGCGGTAGCACCCACCCAGGTCGGTCCGAGGGTGGGCGCGGCACCCGGCGCGCCCGGCCTAGTCTGAAACCTCCAGACCGCTGCACCGATGCAGCACCTACGAAGGGACATACTTTATGGGGCTTCGCCTCGGAGATACCGCGCCAGATTTCACCGCCATGACCACCGATGGCGAGCTCTCCTTCCACGACTGGAAGAAGGACTCGTGGGCGGTGTTCTTCAGCCACCCGGCCGACTTCACGCCCGTGTGCACTACCGAGTTGGGCCGCACCGCCGCCCTCGGCAGCGAGTTCGCCAAGCGCAACACCAAGGCGATGGCCATCTCGATCGACCCGGTTGAGGATCACCACGCCTGGGCTCCCGACATCGGCGAGGTCACCGGCACCCCGCTCAACTTCCCGATCGTCGCCGACCCGGACCACAAGGTCGCCGAGCTCTACGACATGATCCACCCAGGCGAGGGCGATACCTCGACCGTGCGTTCGGTGTTCATCGTCGACCCCGAAAACAAGCTGCGCCTCATCCTCACCTACCCGAAGTCGGTGGGCCGCAACTTCGACGAGATCGTCCGCGTGATCGACGCGCTGCAGGCGACCGACGCCAACCCCATCGCCACCCCGGCCGACTGGAAGCCCGGCGACCGCGTGATCGTGTCCCCGGGCATGTCCACCGAGGACGCCAAGGCCAAGTTCGAGAACGTCGAGGAGTTCAAGCCCTACCTCCGCTACGCCGACGCCCCGAAGTAACCCGCGGCAACACTGGGCGTTCGACCGGTGACAGACCGGTCGAACGCCCGCCGTTCCGGGTCGTTCAGACGAAGAGCCCCAACCTGCGGGCGGCCCGGTTGAGGTCATCTCGCGCGGATGGGTCTGCGACGGCGATCAACGCCCGGGCCCGGTCAGCAAGCGAACGACCCCGCAGTTCTGCAACGCCGTGCTCGGTGACCACATGGTCCACGGTGTTCTTGAGGGTGGTCACCACCGACCCGGCCGTGAGCGACGCAACGATGCGGCTGTCGCCCGCTCGGGTCAACGACGGAGTGACGATGAATGCCTGCCCTTCCTCGGCATACATCGCGCCGCGCGCAAAGTCGGCCTGGCCTCCCGACGAGGACCAATAGCGGCCACCGATCGTCTCCGACGCGCACTGACCCATCAGATCGACCTCGGTGGTGGCGTTCACCGAGTTGAACCGCCGCATCCGGGCGATGACCCGGGGATCATTAACGAAGTCGACCCCGAGCAGCTCGACGACGGCGTTGTCCTCGAGCCAGTCGTACAGGCGGCGCGTGCCCAAACAGAAGGTGGTAACCACACGATTGCGGCGCACCTCCTTGTAGGCCCCCGTGACCACGCCGGCCTCCACCAGGTCGACCATGCCGTCGTGAAGCAACTCGGTGTGGATGCCCAGGTCACGGTGACCGCCCAGGCTGTCGAGCACGGCGGACGCAATGGACCCGATACCAATCTGCACCGATGCACGATCGGGGATTCGTTCGGCCACCAGTGATGCGATCGCTCGATCGACATCGTTGGGCTCGGAGCGTGGCACCTCGATCAGCGGGCGATCGGACTCGCACCAGCCCTCCACCTGGGAGTGGTGCACCAGGTTGGCCCCTCGTGTGCGGGGCATGTGCGGTGTGGCCTCCAGGAAGATCGGCACTCGTCCGATCAGATCGACGACGTAGTCGGCGTTGGTGCCCAGGCTGAAGTAGCCGTGCTGATCCGGCGGCGAGCAGGCTGCGATGACCACCGTGCAGCGGGTGCTCCGACGGAGCAGCGTCGGCACCTCGGAGAAGTGGTTGGGCACCAGATCGATCGTGCCCTCCCAATATGCGGGCCGGGTGATGTGGGACAAGAAGTACGACACGTGGCGCAGCCGATCGCCGTAGACGCCGTGAAGGTACGGCCGGTCGCGAAGAGCGTGCATCTGGTGAATCCGCACCCCTTCAAGCTGGTCGGCGGCGGCTTCGATCGCGTCGAGGATCGACGTTGGCTCACCGTTGGCCAGCGGCACGATGACGTCGGCGCCCGGGATGAGCAGGTCGAGCACAGCCTCGGCGGGCACGGGGGGCGGAAGACGGATCATCGAGTTCGGGCTGCGTCTCGGGGCATGATGGCCAACTTAGGACGTGTGGAAGCAGCCCCAGGACAATCAGGGACGGCGGGCGAGGCTCAGGTGATCGCAGCTCGCATCGACCCAAGCAGCGCAACCAACTCGGACAGTTCAGCGGGCTCGAGCACCGCCAGGTCGGCGCCGAACGCCACGTCGGTGCCGGCCTCGATCTGGGCCCAAACCCGACGGTGCTCATCGGTCGGGGTGGGTCGCGGCTGGGGCCACCCAAAGATGTCAGCCATGGCAGGCGACTTGATCATGAAGGCGACCAGCGGATCGAGACCAAGGCGATCAAGTTCGGCCACGTGCCGGGCGAACCGAAGTTCACGAAGTGAATTCACTCGATGGTAGGCAAGTTCGCGCGCCGACCGGGGCTCGGCCAACGCACGCCATCCGTCGAAGATCGGAGCCGACGCGCCGTCGGCTGCGGCGGAGACCCTGCCGGCCAACTCTGCGAGCCGCTCGTACCCGATGCCGTCGGTCGGCAGGTGGCTCGCCGCCCAGGTTTCGGCCGCGCGGGCAAATCGAACAGCCGCTTCGTGTCGGGTTTCAACGCCGATCGCCTGCGTCCAGCCCGCCTCCACCGATGCCGAGGGAAAGAAACAGAATGCCTTCACCACTGCGGCAACGGGCACGTCGCCCAGCACCCCGCCTCGCCCGCCGAAGTAGAAGGCCAGGCCTTCGTAGCCCGCAGCCGCGGCAGCGACATGGTTGTCCATGTCGAGCATGAACATCGCCCCCACCGCGCCGATGTCGTCGGCGCACTCGCGGGCGGCCTGCGAGGCCGGTGACTCGTCGGCAGTATCGCTCATCTTCGAAAGGCTAGCTCTGCCGAAGGAGGTCAGATCGGGTAGGTGCACACGGCTGCATCCGTGCTGACCAGCACCGAATCGCCCACGCCAAGTCGACACGTCCCCGGGGCGCTCACCGCCAGTCGCAGTCGCGAGGTGCGCAAGGCGATGCTCAGTCTCAGTTCGGATCCCCGGTATGACAGCGCTGTCACCGTGCCGGCGGCCCCGGCATCGGACGGGCCGCCCGCCCGGACCGCGCTGAGATGCTCGGGGCGAACCAGCACCTGGCACGGGCCGAGTTGGCCATGCCAGGCGTCGACGGCCAGCCGTCCGAGCACGCACTCCACCGAGTGCCCATCGGCGTCGCTGGTCACATCGCCCGGCAGCACGGCTGCGTCGCCCAAGAACCGACCGGTATCAAGGTCGGGAGGCCGGTCGTACACATCTCTCGGTTCGCCCGCCGCAACGATGTGCCCGTCACGGATCACCACCAGGTGGTCGGCCATGGCGAGGGCCTCCGACTGGTCGTGGGTGACCAACATGGCGGTGGCGCCAACTCGATGCAGCAGGGCCTGAACCTCCTCGCGCAGCTCCACCCGCAACTTGGCGTCAAGAGCGGAGAACGGTTCGTCCAGAAGGATCAGCTGTGGCTCGGGTGCCAGCGCCCGAGCCAGCGCCACACGCTGCTGTTGGCCACCGGACAGTTGGTGCGGGCGTCGGTCGCCCAGGCCCTCCATGCCGACCAGCTCAAGGAGGTCTTCAACCCGGTCTCGTCGGCGTTTCCGGTCGACTTGAGTCAGGCCAAAGCCGATGTTCCGGGCGACGGAGAGGTGGGGAAACAAGGCCCCTTCCTGCGGGACGATGCCAATACCGCGGTCGTGGGCGCGCACGCTTGGCGTTGACGGCGAGTCGAGCGTGCGGCCGCCGAGGGTGATCACACCGGTATCGGGCCGCTCAAATCCGGCGATGCAGCGCAGCAGCGTGGTCTTTCCCGATCCGGACGGACCGAGCACGGCGGCGAACGCTCCGTCGGCAACCTCGAGGTCGGCCCGGTCGAGAGCGGCCGTGCCCGGCCCCTGACGGGTGGAAAACGTCTTGGTCAACCCGCGGACGCTCAGCACGAAACTGCGATCGTATCGACGCTGATCCAAGTGGGCTTCATGGTCGGTCCCTCATCCTGCAAGGTCCTGAACGTGGCGAAGGGTGCTGCGAACCAGCAGCACGACCGGCACAACCCCAAGGACGACGAGCATCGCGGCGTAGGGGGCGGCCGCGGTGAAGTCGAGCGACTCACCGTTGGTGGTGGCCCACAACCGGGTCGACAGCGTGTCCGCGTTGAAGGGAATCAACATGAGGGTGGTGGTCAGTTCCTTGCCGGCATCGAGACCCACGAGAATTGCACCGGCCATAAATCCGGGGAGGGCCAATGGCAGGGTGACCCGGGCAAACGAGCGCGCCGGGTGCGACCCGAGCGAGGCGGCAACATCGTCGTACACCTTCCGGGAGGCCTCCAGACCCACCCGTTGGTACCCGACCGCCAACGGAAGAAACAGGATCACGTAAGCAGCTACGAGCACCGTTGGCGTTTTGTACAGCGACGGGGTGAGCCGGGTGGCGAGGTACACAAGGGCCAGGGCCAGAATCGCGCTCGGAATGGCGTGGGCCACCCACACGGAACGCTCGGTCAGCATCGAGGCGGTCGATGGGCGACGGTTGATCCACCAGCTCACCGGGAAGGCCGCCACGGTCGCCACCGCTGCGGCCACCAGCGCGTACCCGGTCGTGCTGGACAGTGCGCTGATCACCTGTCCCCACTCGACCGGCACCGACCGCCGCACGTTGGTCAGGCCGCGCACCGTCATCAACACCGTCGGGCCAACCGCCAGCAACGGTACAAGCAGCGCCACAACCTGAACCGGCACCTGCCGGCGGCCCAGCCGGACACGCGTTGGGGGGCGCGTCGTGCCCCGCGCCACGCGATGAGCCGAGCCGCTTGGCGACAACAACCGGGTGCCGAGGAGCACCAGGATCGAGAAGCCGGCCAGCAACAGCGACAGCGACCGCGCCGACGTGTAGTCGCCGTAGTCGAGCATCTCGGCCATGATCTTCGTGGTCAACGTGCTGCGTCCGAGCTGCACCATGGCGCCGTATTCGGCGAGCACGTGCAGTGCCACGATCAGCAACCCGGCAGCAAGGGCTGGCCGCAGGCTGGGAAGCGTGACGTGGCGAATGCGGCTGAGCCGTGACGCGCTGAGGTTGGCCGACATCTCCTCCAACGCCGGATCGATGTTTCGCAGCGCAACGACGCACGGCAGAAACACGTAGGGATACAGCGAGAGGGCCAGCACCAGCGACGCCCCGGGCAGGCTGGTCACCCACGTCCGCTGCGGTGCAAACACGAGCTCGGCCGAAAACGCCGCGTAGGCGCTGACGAAGCCCGGGACGGCCAGTGGCAGCGTCAGCAACACCGTCCAGGTTCGAGGAAAGGCCACCGTGGTGCGCACCACCATCACCGCACCCAACACCCCAAGCCCCACGGTCAGCACGCTCACCAACACGACCAATTGCAACGTCTGCACCATGGCTGACGTGGTTGCCGCATAGCGGAACTCGGCGCGGATGTCGCCCAGCGAGATCCCGGTGGCAAACAGGTAGACGACCGGCGCGAGCGACAACGCGGCGACGGCGACCGCACCGAGCGCAGTCGCCGCCGAGCCAACTCGTGGAACCCGAGGGTTCATCCGCTGGACATTCCGAGCTCCTTCAGCAGGTCCTGGGCCTCAGCCGAATCGGCCAGTTGGTCCATGTCGAACTTCGGTGATTTCACCTCGCTCAGATCACCGGCGACCGCGCTGGCCACGCCTGGAGCCACCGGATACTGCGCCTCAGACACCTGTGGGTCGCCGTTGGCGATCACGTCCTGTCCGCCATCCTTGGAGGTCAGCCAGGCCAGAAACTTCTGCGACTCTTCAGCGTTCTTGGATGACTTCAGCACCCCGGCGCCCGAGGACAGCACCAGGTTGCCCGGATCCTCGACGGGAAAGTGGTGGATCTTCGATGCCAGCGCATCCGGGCCCCCGGACTCGGTTGCCAGCACCCACCAGTAGTAGTGGTTGGACAAGCCCATTGCGTGCTTCCCGGCCTCAACGGTGTCTCGCACGTTACCGTTCTTCTTCTCGTTGAGGCCGTTGGCATTGATGCCATCAAGGAATCCCCGGGTGGCCTTCTCACCCTCGGTCTCCAGCAGGTACTGCGTGGTGGCCACGAAAGCGCCCGACGGTGCCCAGGCGAACTTGCCCTGGTATTTCGGATCGACGATGTCGGCCAGGGTCGCGGGCAGGTCGGCCTCATCGATCAGCTTCGGGTTGTACAGCAGCACGCGACTCCGTGCGGCGTAGGCCACCCACAGGCCCTTGCCGGAGCTCAGCCCGGGACGCACCTGGGCGAGCGTCGACGCTTTGACGGGTGCGAGCAGGCCGTCGGCCCCCAGCCTGGCGGCCGGGGTCGGGTCCTCGGAAAGGAACAGGTCGGCCTTCGACGCCGAACCTTCGGCCTCGATCTGACCGACCGTTGCGTCATTCTGGATGTTGAACTTCACCCCGGTTGCCTTCGTGTAGGCCTGGGTCAGCCCCTCGATCAGCTCTGCGTGCTGGTCGGTGTACATGGTGAGGGTCACGCCGCCGCCAGAGGATGTCGTCTCCGAATCCTCGCCGCCACCACACCCGGCAACGGCCATAGCCATTGCAAGCGCTCCGGCAACCACCTTGCCCACTCGCAAACCACGCTTCCTGACCATGACGTCTCCTTTGCACAGCGACGGAACCCACATCAAGACACCGTTCGTCGGTTTGGTAGGTGAACCTAACGGATTGTGGAATCCTCATCCCAATCAGGCGGCCGCCTTCCCTCCCACCAGGAGCGCCAGTGCCCCCAAACCCTCGCCCGCCGGAAGCCCAGGCCCGACTCTCCACCCTCAACCGCTACCTTCCCCTGTGGATCGGTCTGGCGATGGTGGCCGGGCTGGGGCTCGGCCGGACAGTGCCCGAGCTCACCGATTGGCGACCGCATCAAGGTCGACACGGTCTCGGTTCTGTTTGCACTTCAGGGTGAACAAATCACCGACCGCCCTTCGCGGTGGCCATCTCAGTGGTTTGGGGTCACCAGCGGACAGGCCCTGGCCGGCACGATCGGGCCGCTCATCGAGGTGCCGGTGCTCGTCGCCCTGGATACCCGAGCGCAGCCATGAGCGGGTGCGGGGCCGGACGGCAACGGTTGTTTCGAAGGACCACACCAGGATTGGCCTGACTGGTTGGTCATGATTCTTCGTCCTCAGCATGTTCGTCGAGCCACGCTTCGCCGGCACGGTAGGCCGCTTCGGAGGAATGTCCGACAATGGCGTCGGCCTCGAATACCGTGACCTTGTTTTTGAGGTCGATCCGACCCGAGCGTTCCAAGGTCGCCAACACGGGGCCGCTGACGCCGCTCAAAAACAGATGACCGCCGGCAGCGGCAACACGATCCGCGTAGCCCGCCACCACCACGAGCGCGGTCGATCCGAAGGTGGACCGACCTCGCAGGCGCACAATGACCACCGGGGTGTCCGCCCCGGTGGGATCGGGCAGGTGCCTCTCGATCGTTCGTGAACCGGCGTACAACATGGAGCCGTACACGTCGAGCAGCACCACACCACGGCTTTCGAGGTGGCCAGGCACCGCAGCCTCTTCAAAGTGGCCGTCCTCCAATGGCACCAGACGCACCACCTTGAGGTCCATCAGTTCGGTGTTGAGCTGAAGGAGCAACGAGAGCGTCACGCCAATACCCACCGCGGCCGCGATCGGAAGCCACAGGGTGGCCACAAAGGTACTGACCAGGGCGATCTGCGAGCTGGGACCGGCCTGCCACACCGTGATGACACGCCCCCAACGAAGCGCACCGTACGCAGCCACGATGAGGACCGCTGCCAGGGTCGTCATCGGCACGACCTTCACCAGGCTGGAGAACAGCGCCAAGATGATCAGCATCCACACGCCGGCCGCCACGGACGCCCACCTTCCGACGGCGCCTGCGCTGCGGTTGAGGGCGGTCTGGCCGACGGAGCCACCGACGGGCTGCCCCCGGTAGAGTCCGGCGGCCAGGTTGCCGGCCCCCTGTGCGATGAAATCTCGATTCGGATCGGCCGCAGTGCCGTCGGGGTTGGGTGCCGACTCGCTCACCCCCGCTCCCTGCACCAGAACGATTGCGGCCACCGCAAAGGCGCCGGCCACCACGTCGAGCGAGAACGCGCTCAACGATGGGAGGTGCGGCAACGGCAAACCCGCCGGGATTTCGCCGACGTCGCCGACGCGCACCACGCCTGCTGTGCCGAGGATCTGAAGCGCGATCGTCGGCACAGCCAGGGCCACGATCGACGCATACGACGCCACCGGGCCCCGGCGGAGTGCGAGCAGGATGGCGATGGCCACCAGCCCGGTCACCAGCGTGGGCCAGTCGAACAGGCCGGGATGGGTGACGACGTGGATGGCCCGGCGAAGCGCCACGCCCCCCTCGGAGGGCACGCCGGTGAGGTAGTTGAGCTGGGAAAAGAGAATGTTGACGGCAACGCCGGTGAGAAACCCGGTCATCACCGAGTGGGAGACAAAGCGGGTGTAGCGACCGAGCCGGAGGAGGCCAGCGGCGACCATGATCGCCCCTGCCAGGAGCGTCAGAAGAAACAGCGCTTCGGTGCGCTTCGTCGGGTCAACCGGTGCCAAGCTCGACCCCGCCGCCAACGCCGCTGCACTCGTGGTGGTGACCACCATCAGCCGCGTGCTGCTGGTCATCCCCCCGGCAATCGGAGCGACGAGGCTGGCGTACAGCCCATGCACCGGGTTCACACCAGCGAGCACGCTGGCGGCCATACCGTCGGGCACGCCGCCGATCGCAACCGGCAGTCCGGCGACGGCGTCGGTTCGCAGCGCACCACGGCCGGACGGCCGAATCGACGACCACCACCGCTTCACCGCCAGACGAGGCGCTGGCCGCCCGCCCTCGGTCATCAGCCGACCCACATCGATTGGTACCGGCGAGGAACGACGTCAGTGCCCATATCCACGAAGCTAACCATCGACAGCCATCAAGTCGACGGTGTCGCTACCGGCGCTCCCTTGGCCGCCTCCAGCGGGAGCAGGATCGCTCCGATCAGAAAGCAGACTGCTCCGAGACAGGTGCCGAGGTTGACGAGCGCAATGTTGGCAGGTTGCCCAGACGTCAGATAGCGCGCTGCGATCGCCGAGACACCGAATGCCACCGAGCCCCCCAGGTTGATCGCAGCGATCCGCCATCCGACCGAGCCGTCCGGGCGTGGTCGGGCCCCCGCGTTCGCCTCGAGGAAGGCCAGCCAGGAAGCCACCAGAAAGCACGCCGAACCCAAAAGGTCCGGAGCCCAGATCAGGCGGCGGGCCTGCTCGAGGTCTTGGTTGCTCTGTGTGGCGGCGAACGTACTGAGGTTAAAGAACAACGTTCCACCGAGCTGGATGGCGGCAGCCCACCAGCCCAGGTCGCCGGGGGAAGCGCCAAGTAGTCGTTGGCGGAGTGGACGCTTCGTGGCGCCCGCCCCGATGCTGGATGGCGCTGCCCGGCTCTCGTCGTACTGGATGATCGAGGCGGTGGTGAAGAGCACCGAGCCGCCGAAAAAGGTGGCGGACACGACCGAGGAGGCGACCGCATTGAAAAACAGCGGTATCGATCCAAACGCAAAGCAGATCGAACCACCCGCGAACAGCCCGGCCATCCACCAACACGACGGCGACGGCCGCCGAGCGCGACGGCCTGTGGAAGCCTCATCCCCGCCAAGACCGAGACGCTTGCGGTGGGCCCGAGAGCGCCACTCCACCAGGCGCCCATCGGGCCGCCGCAAGTGCGCCCTGGTAATAAACGGCCCGGCGTGCCTGGTGTCGACCACCGCCCAACCGTCGGGAAGGTGCGGCAAACCCCACTTGGCACGTTCCGGCCGGTCTTCAGGGGCAGTGGCCAAGCCACTTCCCTGGTCCGGCCGCCCGATCATGCAAGGATTTTAGCCTTGCCCGCAGCAAACTCGGCTTCGCTGATCGTGCCTTGGTCACGGAGGGCGGCCAGTTGGCTGATCTGGTCGGCATGGCTGGTGGTGCCGGCCGCATCTTTCACGTACGCGCGCGCTGCCGCATCCTGGGCCTGAGCCTCGGCGAGCCTCCGCTGGCTCATCTCGTCTCCGTGGGCCAGGACGTAGATCAACACCCCGAGGAACGGGATCAGGATGACGACGACCAGCCAGATCGCCTTGGAGAAGCCTCGCATCTCATGGTTGCGGAAGATGTCGGCGACGACACTGAACAGCAACATGAACCAAGCGAAGATGAGGTAGATCCAGAGCAGTGTCCAGAAGATGGAAAGAAGGGGATAATCGTAGGCAAACATGGTTCCATACTGAGCCCGAGCTACGACCTGGTCATCACCCCGATCGGGTGATCAGTCAGCCGATGCGGCTGGGCACGACTGGGCTGCGACCTGGGGCGCCGAACTCTCCATGAAGGTCGTCGTCTGCTCGATCAGCCTGGGCGTCACCGACCCGCCGCCGCCCGAGTAGGGCCGGCTCAGCGAGACCACCAGCAGGATCAGGACCGCTGTGAAGATCGCCGACGAACCGACGAGCAACGATTGGGTTGCCGGGGTGGCCGACAGGGTCACCATGAAGATCAGCACCACGACGAACGCTGCGCCGACGAACAGCAGCAACCAGAGCATGGTCGGCACCGTGGTCTCCGCTGCCACCAGCCTGGTTTCCCGTGCGGTCGAGATGCTGCCGACCTGCGAGGCCATGTTGGTTGCGGCGGCCGAGTTGAGGGCACCCGTGGTCGCTGTGTCGCCTTGGCCCAGCGACGCGACGAGATCGCTGAACGTCTGGTCGACCTGCGCCGCCCCAACACCGTCGTCCCGCATCGAAGGCCAGTCATATTCCGACACGCTGCGCGCGTAACAGATCAACGCACCCTGAATGCCCTCCGAAGCGCCGGGAAAGAGTTTGGCCTCCTCGAATGCAGTGCCGATCGACGTCGCCTCGTCCCCGACGGCGGAGCGTGCTGCGGCGAACTGCCCGAACAGGAACAGGATTGAAAAACCGACGACCACGCCGAACGCAGTCGAGACGTAGGACAGCGTTGCGGCCCACGGTCCCGCTTCGACGTTCTCGACACGCGGAAAGACCCGCCGGACCGCAAAGCCCAGCCCACCGACGACAAGCCCGGCGACGAGCAGATACAGCAGGTTGGTTTGAAAGGGGGTCATCGCTACTCCTTATCAGGGTCAACCCCCAGGCCGGCGATCGGCCGGCCAGGGGGTCGACGCGCTGGTTCTCACCTATTGCTGAGCCATCGCTATGCGATGGCGATCCTCCGGATCGATGAGGTGGTCGTGGGTGTCCGACCCCAGGTCGATCTGCACCCAGTGGATCTTTCCGGAGAACTTGCTGCTCACCAGGTCATATTCCGACCCCACCGGAGTGCCCGACTCGTAGCCGATGTCGGTGGTCTCGTCGGCCGAGAAGACCATCGGCTGGGTGCCGCCGATCCGACCTGTGCCGATGGCGTCGCCGTCGCAGTACAGGGTGACGTCGCCGCCCTTGCCGAGGCCGCCACCGTCGTAGGCGAACTCCGCACGAACCTGGTGGGTTCCCTCGGGGACCGCGCTGTCGGAGGTGGCGATGAACTCCTCGATGCCGAGCACGTTGTAGACGAACTTCAGCAGGCCGTCCTTGGCATACACCGCCCAGCCACCGAACCGTCCGCCCTGGGCGATGATCACGCCGTCGATCCCGGCGGCGGGCACGTCGACCTCGGCGGTGACCGAAAACGACTTGTTCTTGATGCTGACCACGCTGTTCTCGGAGAGTCGCCCCATGCCCGGGTAGAACTTCTGGGTGTCACCATGCACCAGCGTCGGCCGACCGGCCATCTTGGGCTCGAGCCGCTCGGCGGTGCGGTCGTCCATCGGCAACACGTTGAACTTCGTCGCCTCGATGAGCCACTTCCGCTGCAGCTTGGCGAGCAGCTCTGGGTGTTCCTTGCTCAGGTCGACGGCCTGGCTGTAGTCGGACGTGGAGTCGTACAGCTCCCACACGTCGTCGTCGAACGCCGGCATGTCGCCGCCAACCATGATCCACGGCGTCTTGTGCTTGGTGACGGCGCTCCAGCCCTGGTCGTAGATCCCCCGGTTGCCGAACATCTCGAAGTACTGGAGGTCGTGGCGTTCCGGCGAGGCCTCCTCGTTGAAGGTGTAGAGCATGCTCGTGCCCTCGATCGGGCTCTGCTGCACGCCGTTGACCATCGTCGGTTCGGGAAGCCCGGCGGCCTCGAGAATGGTGGGGGCCACGTCGATGCAGTGCGTGAACTGGGTGCGCAGCCCGCCCTTCTCCTCGATGCCGTCGGGCCAGTGGACGATGGTGCCGTTGCGGGTGCCACCCCAGTGCGAGGCCACCTGCTTGGTCCACTGGAACGGCGTGCACATCGCCCATGCCCAGCCGACCGAGTAATGGTTGTAGGCGCTGGGCGTCCCGAACTCGTCCATCTTCGACGCCAGAAACTCGGGCGTCTCGAGCGCCGCCATGCCGTTGAAGTTGGCCATCTCGTTGAAGGCACCGTTCATCGTGCCCTCGGCCGAGGCGCCGTTGTCGCCGACGATGTAGTAGATGATCGTGTTGTCGAGCACCCCAAGCTCATCGATCGCATCGATCACCCGGCCGACGTGATGGTCGGTGTGCTCGAGGAAGCCGGCGTACACCTCCATCTGGCGGGCGAGGATCGGCTTCATCTCCTCGGGCATGTCATCCCAGCTGGTGATCTCGTCGGGACGGGGGGTGAGCTGGGCATCGGCCGGGATGATCCCGAGGTCCTTCTGGCGGGCAAAGGTCGCCTCCCGCAGCGCGTCCCAACCGTCGTCGAACTGCCCGGCGTACTTCTCGGGCCACTCCTCGGGCACGTGGTGGGGGGCGTGGGTGGCGCCGGGGGCGAAGTAGGCAAAGAACGGGCGGTCCGGCATCAGGGACTTCTGCTGGCGGATCCAGTTGACCGCATGGTCGGCCAGATCCTCGGTGAGGTGGTAGCCCTCCTCGGGTGTCGCCGGTGGCTCAACCGGGGTGGTGCCGTTGTACAGCGCGGGGTCCCACTGGTTGTTCTCGCCGCCGATGAAGCCGTAGAACGTCTCGAACCCACCGCCGGCGGACGGCCAGGCGTCGAAGGGACCGAGCGGCGAGGACTGCCACACCGGCACCTCGTGGCATTTGCCGAACTGGGCGGTCGAGTAGCCGTTGAGCTTCAACGTCATCGCCAGCGGCGCCTTGGTGTTGGGCCGCACCGAACTGTTGCCCGGCGCAGAGGTGGCGGTTTCGGTGATCGAGCCCATCGCGACGGAATGGTGGTTGCGGCCGCTGAGCATCGCGGCGCGGGTCGGCGCACACAGTGCGGTTGTGTGAAAGCGGTTGTAGCTCAGGCCACCGGCGGCCAGCTTCTCGGCGTTCGGGGTGGCGCACGGCCCACCGAAGGCGGTGGACGCGCCAAACCCGACGTCGTCGAGCAACACGATCAGGACGTTGGGCGCACCTTCGGGTGGCAGCAACGGCTCGATCGGCGGAAAGTTCGTTTCCGGGTCCTTGGCGTCATAGGTGGTGTGCCCAAACTTGGGGCGGTCCGGGATCGGCAGCATCGAGCGGGCATGCGTGTCGGGTCTATTCGCCATGGCAAATCTCCAAATTCAGGTCCGGTCGGGAAGGTGGATCGTCCCGATACACAACGAGGTTCTGAAGTTAGTAGGACCGGATACCGACCAGCATCACCCACTCCGTACGATTCTGATCCGACCCCCACTGGCCCAGGTGTGGGTGAAGCCGGAGGCGGCCCGCTTCCCAATGTTGACGAGACACCGATCGAAGCGGCGATATATTGGCGCACCCATGGATACGAGCAGGGCCGCTGGCCGTCCAGCCAACTACTCATCATGGCGGGCCCGGCCTTCCGACGCGGAGCGTCCGCCAAGAGGTGAGAGTATTGAGCTGTGATTGACCTGGTTGCCGTTCGCGATCCAGCCCGCTTTACCGGGCCGCCCACGCGACTCCTCACACCCACGTCCGGGTCGGAGATCATCGAACGGACCCGCCTCGACGATCAGTATCGGGCCGCAACCGGTGGAGTCGTTCGCGTCCTGGCCCCAGGCGGTTACGGGAAGTCCACCCTCGTCGCACGATGGGCTCAGCACGACGAGCGCGTCGTCCGTTGGATCGACCTCGAACCCATCGACAACGACCCCCTGGTGTTTGGCCATTCCCTCAACCAGGCGTTGTCCGACCTGGACCCGACCGACCTGGACCCGACCGGGCCCAACGCGCCGGCAGGCCACGACACAGCGCGTCTTCTCGGAGGGTGCACCAACCCGTTCGTCCTGGTTCTTGACGACATCCATCATCTTGAGGGAGAGGCATCGCTCACGCTCCTCAATTCACTCATCGAGCACCTCCCTCCGGCGTCGACGCTGGTCATCGTGGGGCGGGCCCATCACCGGTCCGCGTCCGTCGCCCGCTTTCGACTCGATCCAGGCGTGATCGATGTGGGTGCCGACGCGTTGGCGTTCGACCTGGCCGAAACCGAACAGATGCTGAAGTCGATGGGCGTCGAGTCGAACATCGACGACCTCACCGACCTCGCCGACCAGTTCGAAGGTTGGCCTGCCGGACTTCGTCTGGCCGGCATGGCCGTCTCAAACGGACGTCACGGCTTGGACAGCCCGCTCGATCAGCTGGGGAGCCTCGATCACATCACCGGGTACATCACCGAAGAGTGGTTCGGGGCCCTGGATGCCGACGATCAACGGCTCCTGATGTGTCTCGGGTGCCTCGGACGCTTCTCTGGCGAGTCATGCGCAGCCATTCTTGGCCTCGCAGATGCGTCGTCGACGCTGCACCGACTGTGCCGCGAACAGTTGGTGCTCTTCGCAATGGATCAACGAGGGGAATGGTATCGGCTCCATCCGCTCCTCCAGCGCTGGCTCTGCGTCCGGCTCCGAAGCCAGGACCTCGCCCTGTGGAGCAAGATCCACGAGACCGCCGCCCGCTGGTGGGAGCAACGAGGCGATGTCGATCTTGCAATCGAATACGCTGTGGCCGGCGAGCATCTTGAACTGTGCGAGCAGCTGATCGCCACCCACACCCCGCTCTACGCAGTGCGCGGTATGCACACCACGGTGCAGCGTTGGCTCACCCACCTCGGCGCCGACAGGATTCGCGCATCGCCTCACATGTGCATCGTCGCGGCGGTGATCGCCATCGACGTCGGCGATGGCGAGGCGGCGCTGAACTGGTCACGTTTGGCCTGGCGTGAGGTTGACCGCGCTGACGACGCGGCGGTTCGGTTGGGTGACCAGTTCGTCCTGCAGGCGGAGGCACTTCAGGCTGCACTCGAACCACGTCCAGCTGCTGATCTCATCTCGGTGGGTGCCCATGCCTTCGCCCTCCTCCCCGGCGGCCCATGGCGAGCATTCGCAGGCCTTGCACTGGGCGTCAACCGATACCTCTCCGGCGATGCGGGCGCGATCGACACCCTGAACGAGGCGCTGTTCGAGAACGAGGTCGGCGACTGGTCGATCATGAACGCCGGTGCCGCCGCGGCCTTGGCGATCGTGCTCGATCTCGAAGGCCGCCAGGATGAGGCCGCCGGGCTCTGCACACGTGCGCTTCGACTCCTCGACACCAGGCGCGGCGAAACGTATCCGGCAACGGGGCTCACCATGGCGATCGCCTCGCTCATCGAATCGCGACGCGGGCGTCATCAACTGGCATCCGAACACCTGTTGGCCAGCCGCCGGCGCCTCGACATGCTCGAGAGCTGCGCCCCGTGGTACCGGATCCTCGGACTCGTCACGCTCATCCGCACCTGCCTGCTGCTCGACGATGCCCAAACTGCGGGGGATCTGCTCCGACAGCTTGATCTGAGCATGGCGATCCAAGACGACACCACCCCGTTTGCGGCCCGGACCGGCGAGCTTCGCCATCAGGCGCAGGCAGCCACCCGGCTGCTGTCGGGGCGGTCTTGGTCGTTGACCGCGGCCGAACTGCGGGTCGTCCAATTCCTGCCGACCAACCTCAGCCTCGCCGAAATCGCAACTCGGCTATTCGTGTCGCGCAACACCGTGAAAAGCCACGCGGCCGCCATCTACCGAAAGCTCGGCGCCACGTCGAGAAGCAATGCGGTGCTGCTGGCCCGAAGCGCCGGACTGATTGAGGAACGTCCCGCTGCCACCCACGCCGCAGCGCTGAACTCACGGTTGGTTTCAGGCCCACCACAAGGAGGGCAGCGTGTTCAGACCAAACGGTAGCAACGGGCCAAATCGTCTGGTCACCGCGCGCTCCCGGCGGGGGAGGCTCGTGGCTCAGATCAGCGATGCCGCACCTGCGGGGTGGCATCCCGAACCGCAACGGCAGACGCTCGAAGCCAATGGCGGTGCCACGGCGCAACACACGCGCCTCAATGCGGTTGTATTCCGCTAAGGCGGGCGGGGCACGGGAACGCTCGGCCTCAGACCTGGCGCTCCTGCTCTTCACGCTGGCGCCCACCCTCTTGTTGGGGCTGATCGCCGTGCCGGAGTCCGGATTCGAGCGTGCGGTTTCCGCGTTCGTCGCTGCGGTCCCGCGGGGGCTGGACATCATCTGGCGCCTCGGGATCGCCGGACTTGGGCTGTGGGTGGTGACGGTGCTCATCGGTGCTGCGTTGCTTCGCCGATGGGGGGTGTTGGTCGAGATCGGACTGAGCATGATCGTTGGCCTTGGCTTTGCAATGATCGCGTCGCTGCGGGTCAACCGCAGCTGGCCCAGCGTCGACCAGATCGTCACCGGCGGCGCCCACGGCGCGGTCCCTCTCGCACTGCTGGCGGTCGCCGCATCGCTGTCCTCAGCGGCGGGACCTCACCTCACCAAACCTGCGCGCATCGGTGGTCGGTGGAGCATCTTCGTTGGCGCCGCCTCCGCCGTCCTCCTCGGCCTCACCACACCGGCCGGCGGGTTGATCAGCGTGCTTCTGGGCGTCGCTGCGGCGGCATCGGCCCACCTTGGCCTCGGGACATCGACCGGCCGTCCCACCGTCGAGGAAGCAACGGCCGCGCTACGGGCACTCGGGCTGGAGGTCACCGCACTCACCAGTTCACCACGCCAATCCTCGGGAATCGTGGAGATGAACGGCGTCGGGGCGGACCGCGAGCCGATGCGGGTCAAGGTGTACGGGCGGGACGCGCGGGACGCCCAGTTGCTCAATGCCATGTGGCGCCGAGCCTGGTACAGCAACGACACGTCCTTCTCGGGCAGCCGCGAACGACAGGTTGAGCACGAGGCCTTTATCACCCTGCTCGCCGCAGCCTCGGAAGCGGGGGTCCCAGACGTGGTTGCCGCAGGTATGACCGTGCAGAGGGACGCCATCATTGCCCTGCGGGGGGCCGGGCGCCCGTTGACCAACCTCGTGTCCCTTGATGCCACACAGGTCGTTCCGCAGCTCTGGGAGTTGATCCACCAACTCCACAACGCCCGCATCGTCCATGGCGATTTGAGTCTTGATTCGTTTGGTTCCGTCGACGGCACGGTCGTTTTGGCCGAGCTGGCGCCCGCCACGATGTCGATCAGCGACGACGAGCGCACCACCGACCTGGCCCAGCTGAGCTGCATCACCGCGGCGCTGGTCGGGGTCGACGCAGCAGTGGGCATCGTCACCGAGCAGCTTGGACCGGCGGGCATCGAGGCGGTTCTGCCATACCTGCAGGTCCCGGCGCTCAGCCGGGAGTCACGGAGAAGCATCAAGACCGCCGATATCGATCTGGGACAATTCCGAACGGCGTTGGCCGGCGCTGCCGAAGTGGAGCCGCCCGAGTCCGCCAAGCTCCGACGGGTGTCGCCCAAGTCGATCGCAACGGTAGGGCTCATCGCCTTCGTCGCCTTCTCCCTCATCAGCACCTTCGGCAACATCGATCTGGCCGAGCTCGCCGACCTGCTCGCCGACATGTCGCCCGGCTGGGCATTCGCCGCCCTGTGCGTCGCCCAACTCGTGTACGTCCCCCAGGCGATCGCGATCAGGGGGGCCTCACCAAAGGAGGTCTCCCTCGGACCGTTGACCATGCTGCAGGCATCCGTGGCGTTCATCGCCTTGGCGGTCCCTTCGACCGCGGGGCGCCTTGCGTTAAACGTGCGGTTCTTTCAGCGCCAAGGCATGACCGCGCCGACTGCGCTGTCGGTGGGGGCGATCGACGGGTTCAGCGGATTTCTCGTCCAGATCACCGTGTTGCTGCTGACCCTGGTCGTGGGCGTCGGCCAGGTGGACCTCACGCTCGACATCTCGGGCTCCTCCAAGCTGGGTTGGATCCCCATTGCCCTCGGGGTGGTGGCGGTTTGCATCGTTGTGGCGGTCGTGGTTGCCGTTGCGGTGCCACAGCTCCGCACCCGCATCGCAGATCGCGTCCGGCCCGTCGTGGCCGACGCTCGTTTGACGCTCAGCTCGCTCCAATCGCCGGCAAAGCTCGCACAGCTGTTTGGCGGCAACCTCCTCAGCGAACTCATCCTGGCTGCAGCACTCGGCCTCTCACTGGGTGCGTTTGGAGCATCGGCGAACCTGGCGACGCTGCTGGTGATCTCCATCGGCGCAGCGCTCTTCGGCGGATTCATGCCGGTTCCAGGCGGCATCGGGGTGATGGAGGCGGCGCTGGCAACAGGCCTGGCCGCCACCGGTATCGATGCGTCGACCGCAATGGCGACCGCCTTGTTGTTCCGAGCGACGACCTATTACCTGCCACCGTTGTGGGGCTGGATGGCCATGCGATGGCTACAACGCAACAGTTTTCTGTAGGCACTGCACCTCCCTCTACTGCAACTCGGTCTTGATTTTAGATATCTTGATCGGGTGAGCAACCGAGATCCTTCAACCCAGGATTCGCTGGCCGCGGTCAGCGCCTTGGGCGAACCCAACCGGCGGGCGTTGTACGACTACGTCGTTGCAGCCGGTGACTGGGTCGGCCGTGACCAGGCTGCCGACGCCACCGAGCTGCAACGCGGGGTAACCGCCCACCACCTCGACCGCCTTGCCGCAGACGGTCTCCTTGAGGTCGACTTTCAACGGCTGAGCGGACGCTCCGGGCCCGGCGCCGGTCGACCCGCAAAGGTGTACCGACGCGCCACGTACGACATCCAGGTGACACTCCCCCCAAGGGACTATCAACTCGCCGGAGCACTCCTCGCCGACGCCGTGGCGCTCGCACAATCAAATGGCATCGCGGTGGAGGTCGCGATCGATACCGTCACCAAAGAAGCCGGGCGTCGCCTGGGCCGCGACATGAAGCAACGCATGGGCGGAGGACAAACCGCTGAGAGCGCCCACAGAGCCACCATCGAAGTGCTTTCCGAGCAGGGCTTCGAGCCCGACGAGCACGAAGACGGCACCATCGAACTGAGCAACTGCCCCTTTCATGCCTTGGCCGAACAGCAGACCGAACTCATCTGCGGCATGAACCACTGCCTGATCGACACCGCGCTCACCGAACTCGACGCCGGCGACCTTCAAGCCAGGCTCCAGCCAGACCCCAACGCCTGTTGCGTGCGGCTGTACCGAACCTGAAGCGTGCCGCTCCGGGAATTCCGCGGTGGGCTACCCTATACCCCCTAGGGTATAATGATCGTCTCGGAGGCGACGGGGAGCACCACATGAGCCAACACCGGCGGCAATCACACTGGGACGATCGATACCTCGCCACGGGTGGAACCACCGCAAGCTGGTTCGAGGCCGAGCCACAACTGTCGCTCGATCTCATCGAACTCGTTGGGGCCACCCCGGGGGACTCCATCATCGATCTCGGCGGCGGCGCATCATCGCTCACAGCCAGGCTTCAGCAGGGTGGTTACACCGACCTGACCGTGCTGGACGTCTCCGCCCAGGCGCTCGATACCGCGAAGCAGGGTGTCGAGCGCCCCGAGGAGGTCACCTGGATTCGAGCCGACCTCCTTGCCTGGTCACCTGCTCGATGTTGGAATGTCTGGCACGACCGCGCCGTGTTCCACTTCCTCGTTGACCCTGATGAACGCCGCACCTACCGCTAACTGCTGCACCGATCCCTCAGCCCGGGAGGCGCCGTGATCGTCGCCACGTTCGCCGAGGACGGCCCCACCACCTGCTCGTCGCTGCCGGTGGAACGCTACAGCGCCGACCGGCTCGTTGCAGAGATCGGACCCGGCTTCACGGTGAACGGGGCCGGCCGGTTCGAGCACGTGACGCCGAGCGAGGCCATTCAGCCATTTACGTGGGTCGCGCTGACAGCCGAACGCACCTGACCAACCCGGGTTCAAGGCGTCACCAATCGTCGGGCGCCCCCCAAGGACCAGTGTGCCGCCGCAACCGTGACCACCAGGAGCACCACCGCGCCCGTCTGATGTGCCACGCCAAGCGCCACCGGGACCGAGTGCAACAGGGTGAGGACGCCCAGCAGAAACTGCGCCCCAACGGCCGCCTCGACCGCAATCGCGTAACCCCGGGCCCCTGCACGAAACAGCTGGGCGGCCACCGCCAGCGCGGCCACAGCGACGACGACGGCCAGCCAGCGATGTAGAAACTGCACCGCCACGGGATTGTCCACGGCGTTCGACCACACCGGTGACAACTCGTTGAGCCCGCGCGGTATCCAGGTGCCGTTCATCATGGGCCAGGTGTTGTAGATGCGTCCTGCGTCCAGCCCGGCGACAAATGCACCCAAGGTGATCTGGGAGCCGAGCAACACGGCAAACGGCCACACCCAGCGGGACGGCCGACCCGTGACGGCACTACGGTGCGATGCGAGCGCCCGAAGGTCGAGGGCGGTCCAGATGAGCGCCACCAGCAGCACCAGGGCGGTCATCAGGTGCAGCGCCAGCCGCTCGTGGGCCACATCGGGACGGTCCACCAATCCGCTGGCCACCATCCACCAGCCGATCAGGCCCTGCAGACCCACCAGCAGCACCAATGCACCGAGACGGCGCGCATAGCCGGGCGGGATGGCACGCCTGGCCAGGAACCAGAAAAAGGGGAGTGCCAGCGCCAGGCCCAAAACCCGCCCCAGGAGGCGATGGAGGTATTCCCAGAAGTAGATGCCCTTGAATTCGGACAGGGTCATGTCGGTGTTGATGCGCTGGAACTCGGGCGAGGTTTTATAGGCGTCGAACTCGTCGTTCCATGCAGCCTCATCAAGGGGCGGCACGGCACCGCTGACCGGCTCCCAACTCACCATCGACAGGCCGGACTGCGTCAGCCGGGTGGTGCCTCCCACCACGATCATCACCAACACGATCGCTGCGAGCCCAAACAGCCAGATGCTCAGTTGTGCGGGCCGGGCACGGCTCGGTGGTGATGGCCGTTCCACCTCGGTGGGGGCGTGCTCCCGGTCGGCAGCGGCGACCACATCGAGCATCTGCTCACCCATCACGTCCAACCGGTTCGTAGAAGCAGGTGGGGTCCTCGGCCAGCGGGTCGCCCGTCACCGCGTAGGCGTGCGAGCGGGAACCGCCACAGACCTCCCGGTATTCACAACGACCGCACTTTCCGCCCAACCGGGCCGGATCGCGAAGGGACGCCAACAACTCGGAGCGCCGGTAAATCTCGGTGAACGGCGCCTTGCGCACCGATCCCGCCGCTCGGGGCAGGAAGCCGCTGGGATAGACGACGCCGAGGTGATCGACAAACGCAAACCCACGGCCGGCGTTGACATCCAACGGCGGACGTCGAGGCCCCGCGCCGGTGCGCGGCGTGGAAGCGCCGTCTGATGCAGCCGCTGCGGGCGGAACGGTCGCTGCTCGCAGGGCGCGCCCGACCGGCCCAGGTTCATACCCGGGCGGATCGCCACCGGCCTCGGCTCGTTGCAGCATCACCCGTCTGAAGTGGGGTGCTTCCGTGGTCTTGACCGGCACCCGGTCCGCGACCGACGCAAGCCACATCAAGACGTCCTCGACCCCTCGGGCGTCGAGGGCCACCAACTGCTCGCCGCGGCCGGTCGGCACCAGAAAGAACACGCTCCACAACGAGGCGCCAAGGGCCATCACCGTGTCGAGCAATGCTGGAAGCTCCTGGGCATTGTCCCGGGTGACGGTGGTGTTGATCTGCAGTCGGAACCCGGCGGCGCGCACGTTGGCTGCCGCCTCGATCGTGTCAGCATGTACGCCGTCAAACCCTCGGAATGCGTCGTGGGTGGCGGGCGTGGCACCGTCGAGCGAGAGCGACACCGCCGACGCCCCCGCCTCACGCAATTCGATCAATGCCTCGCTGGTCAAACGCGGCGTCACCGACGGTGACAGCGCCATCGGGAGGCCAAGGTCATGCCCATGTCGCACCAGCTCGACCAGATCGTCGCGCTCAAACGGGTCACCTCCGGTGAGCACCACGATTGGGCGGGGAGCGCCCAGCCCGGCAAGGTCGTCGAGCAGTGCCTTGCCCTCATCGGTACTCAACTCGAGGGAGTTGCGCCGAGTGATGGCATCGGCCCGACAGTGTGCACAGGCCAGCGCGCAGGCCCGCGTGACCTCCCAGATGACGATAAAGGGTCGATCGGAGGGGTCCAAGGTCAAGGTTCGCACCGCGCTGCGGGTGCCCGGGGCCGTCTGCGACGTTGTGGTCATGGTTGTGCCTCCTCGTTGAGAACAAGTTCGTCGATCAATGCCTCGGCACTGCGGTGGCCCGAAGCGATGCAACTGGAGATGCCCAGACCGTCGTAGGCGGCACCGGCCAGCGCAAGACCGGGCAGCCGTGCGAGCCCCGCCCGCACGTTGGCCAGCTTCTCCAGGTGCCCTACCTCCAGCTGTGGGATGGCTCCGGGCCATCGGTACACCTGCGCCTGAAGCGGCGAACCCGTCAGCCCGGTGGCCCGCTGAAGCTCGTCCACCATCTGGTCGACCAGTTGCCCGTCGGTCAGCGCTGCAACACGTTGCTCCCCCACCCGTCCCGCAGAGAGCCTGAACAGCACATGGTCGGGGTGACGAAGATGCGGCCACTTCGTGGACAGAAACGTGGCCGCCTTCATCAGCGTGCGGGCCTTGGCAGGGGTAAGTATCCCGGTGGCGCGCAGGGGATCGCACGACGCCGCCGATGCGGCGTCCCATGCCACCACAGCGGTCGCGACCGATGCGGTTCGCAGCGTGCCGAGCGGCGCTGCGTCCACGCCCAGCAGCGGTTGCATCAGGCCCAGCGCCGGCGCAGCCGGCAGCGCCACGACCACACCATCGAACTCGCTTCCGTCGGCGCCGGTTTCCACCAGCCGAAAGCGGCGCCCCGAGCGGGCGATGGTCTCGACCGGGGACGAGAGGCGCACCCGCACGTTGGTCCCAGCGAGGATGTGGTCGATCAGCGTCGCCAGCCCATTCGCAAACGTCACGAAGGACGGGGCCGGGTGAGCGGAGCGGACCGAGCCCAGCAGCAGCGAGCGGTGGCGGGCGGCCTTCGCCGCCAGCATCGGGGTGGCGGCCCGCATGCTGAGCCGGTGCACGTCGCCGGCGTGCAGGCTGCCGAGGACCGGGTCCACCAAACGGTCGGTCACCTCGGCGCCAAAACGTCGACCAATGAACGAACCGACGGATACATCGCCTTGGGCGCCAGTTCGCTGCTCCCGGGTCGCGGGCAGCAGCGGTTCCAAGCCGGCACGGGCCATGCCGAGGGGCGAAAGCGCCCCGGAGCGGACGATAGGCCACATGCGGGTGGGGCCGGCCGGGCCCATGCCTGCCGGCAATCGGCGTCGACGGGCGCCGTCCCAGATCCAGGCGAAACTGGAGTCGGCGGTGATCAGTTGGTCGGTGAGCCCCAGTTCGTCAAGCAGTTGTGCGTTGGGTCCGGCCAGGTGCAGCGACTCGGCGCCGACGTCCACCGGCTGCCCCAGCATCTCCACCGTGCGCACCTGCCCACCAAGCCGAGCACCGGCCTCGAACAAGGTGACGTCATGCCCGGCACCGGCCAGCCTGCGAGCAGCCACCAACCCGGTGACACCCCCACCGATCACTGCCAGAGAAGCTTGCACCATACCGAGGGAAACCTCCCGGATTCTGCGCCGGACCGACTGCCGTCGTGCCCAATTCGCAAGCTACCGGGCACCGGCGGCGCTGCCATCACCCGGACGCGGTGCCAGTGGGCACAGCACGCTCCAGCATCCGGTCTTGCGCGTAACTAGAACGTGTTCTACTTTTCGATGAACCATCGACCACCAGGAAGCGGAACCACCCATGGTTGTAATCCCCCGGATCGTCTCGGTCGATGACCACGTCATCGAGCCACCCCACCTGTGGGAGAACTACATCGCCCCGGAGTTCCGCGACCGTGCACCGAGGGTCGAGCGCATCCCGTGCGCCCACATGGGTTACGTAGGGGGAAAGTTCACCGCCGAGCCCGGCGACGATGGTGTGCCGTGCGATTGGTGGCGGTTCGAAGACCTCCTGATTCCACGAACCAGGGTGGAGTCAGCGGTGGGCTACGACCGCGCCGACATCACGGTGACCCCAACGACCTACGAGGAGATGCGGACGGGTTGTTATGACCCCACCGCCCGGCTCGCCGACATGGACCAGGGCCATATCGAGGCACAACTGTGTTTCCCCTCCAGCTTCCCGCGGTTCTGCGGCCAAACCTTCTCCGAGACCAAGGACAAAGACCTGGGGCTCGCCTGCATCGAGGCCTACAACAACTGGATGATCGAGGAATGGTGTGCCGATTCCAACGGGCGGCTGATGCCGTTGGCCATCGTTCCGCTCTGGGACCCCGAGTTGGCGGCCACCGAGTTGCTTCGCAACGTGCGGCGGGGCGTGCGAGCCGTCACGTTCTCCGAAATTCCCGCCTACCTGGGCCTACCGTCAATCCACACCGAATACTGGGATCCGTTCTTCGCCGCATGCGCCGAGCACGGCGTGTCCATCCACATGCACATCGGCTCGTCGTCGAAGATGCCTTCCACATCCCCCGACGCTCCGGCGCTCGTGGCCTCGGCGTTGACGTTCGGCAACGCCATGTCGTCCATGGTGGACTTCATGTTGTCGGGCGTGCTCGTTCGCTTCCCCGAACTCCAACTCGCCTACTCCGAGGGCCAGATCGGCTGGATTCCCTACATCCTCGAGCGCACCGACCACGTCTGGGAGGCAAACCGGGCGTGGGGCGACGTGGGCGACAGCGTGCCCGAACCGCCGAGCACCTATTTCCACCGGCAGATCTATGCGTGCTTCTTCGAGGATGAGTTTGGGTTGACCTCCGAGGCGCTCAACAAGATCACCCCCCAGCGCATCCTGTTCGAGACCGACTACCCGCACTCGGACAGTGTCTGGCCGGAGACAGAAGCCACCGCACAGCGACTGATGGGCCACCTCGACCAGGAAACCGTCAACCTTTTGTGCCGCGGCAATGCCATCAAGCTGCTCGACCTCGACCTACCGGTCAACCCGTAGCCCCATCGGCAAGGGCCGACAACACGAGGCTGCACCACAGGGCGATCCTCGCCCCACCCGCCAGCTGCTCAGGTCACTGCTCGGCGGTTCGACGCGCCGGCGCCGCCTGTGCCACCAGTTCCGCAGCAGACGCCTCAAGATGCGCGAGGAACCCATCGGGGTCATCGATGACCTCGGGGTCGACCGTGAGGCCTACCCCGAGCTCCTCCCCGTAGGACAAAACCCCGATGATGAGCGCAATGTTTCCAACGCCGGTGATGAACGGGTGGACTGCCTGCAGCTGGGAACCCAGGAGGTACATGGGTAGCGGCGAGCCTGGAATATTGGTGACCGCAAGGTTTGCAAACGGCTGCCGGGACAGTGCAAGTGGTCCCAGCCGACGAAGCAGCAGCGGTGGCACCACGTCCACCACCGAGAACAACGACGAGACCATCGAAGATCCTCCGCCCTGCTTGCGGCGCACCATCTCTGCATGGACCTCGGCCAGACGCTCCAGTGGATCAGCCGTGGCGACCGGGAGTTCAGCGACCAGTGCCGAGAAACTGTTGCCCGCCCCGGAATCGTCCCCGCCCACCGACCCCACCGGCACCAGCACGCGTGGCGGCTGGTCGGCCAATTCGGCCGAGACCTCATCACCCAGGTGTCGCCGAAGGGCGCCGGTCACCACGGTAAGCACCACGTCGTTCAGCGTGGTGCCGTGAGCGCGCTTCACCGACATCAGGTCGGGCATCGACATCGCTGCCCAGAGCACGTCTCGGTGGGGGCCCACCCGACCGTTCAGCGGCATTGGTGGCGCCGTCTCGACCCCTCCGCGCATGGCGCCGGCCACGGTGTCGGCCACCGACCGAACCACCCCGGGCACCCGTCGGGGATCCAGCAGGGACGCAAGTGGGCGAACCGCCCCAACAGCAATCTCACCCTGGCGTCGGGCGCGGGCCATGAGTGCCTCGGCCAGTAGCCGGTCGTTCCCGGGGGATGGCTCCGGTTTCCACGGCGCGCCCACATCGGGATCGTCCCGAGGTTCAAGGTCCATCAGCAACATCGCAGCGTCGAACAACGACAAGCCATCGGCCAACACATGGTGGACCCGAAGCACGAATGCCACCCGGTCGTCGTCCACACCCTCGACGAACCACGCGTCCCACAACGGCCGTGACGAATCCAGTGGCTCCGAAAGCAGCTCGCCGACGAAGCGACGCAGCTCGGCCTCACCCCCCGGTTCCGGCAGGGTCGAGGCCATCACATGATGGGCGATGTGGAAGTGGTCGTCATCAAGCCACATGGGGCGATCGGCATCAAAGGGGATCGAGGCAAGCCGCTTGCGAAATCGGGGCGACTGGTCCAACCGGGCATCAACGTGAGCCCGAATCGCGTCGAGCCGAAGGTTGCCGACCTCATCCCGCAGGGGCGCCGCCTCAAAAAAGCACACCGCCCCGATTTGAAGTTGAGCCTCCGGATCGCTGACGAAGAGCAGCGTTGCGTCCTCGGCGCTGAGAGGCTCGTGGCTCACGAGACCTCCGCCCCGCTGGAGGTATTGCTCCCCGCCACGGTGAGCCTTGGCTTGGCGGCCGTTCGCCCCGCCACCTCATCGATGAACTCGACGACGCAGTCGGTCAGACGCGCGGGCGAAAAGCGCAGCTCCACCGGCGAACGCGCACGTTCCAGGCGGGCGTTGGGCAGCTGGTTCACCAGGTTGACCGCATCGCTGAACGGGTGGATCAGATCGTTGCTGTGGGCCAGCACCAGCGTGGGCGCTTCGAGGCGTGACCGCTGGTCAAGGCTGGGCGCCACCGGGCCAACCAGCACCCCGTGCAGGATCGCCGCCATCACCTCGGGCGGAAGCGAACCGGCGTGCATCAGCGCGTTGACCGGCCCCCATGGGGTTTTTGGAAGGCGCCTCACCGCAGCGGACGTCACGCGCATCACCGGCCGCCCATAGTGGGCGGCCAGCAACATGGGCACGAAGGCAAGCGCGGCTGAAGGCACCGCCCACTCCAGCACGGGCATCTCCAGCACCAGGCCCTGCACACGTTCGGGGTGCTCGACCGCAGCAAAGAGGCTGACGTTGGCGCCAAGTGACAGCCCACCAAGCACGGCGCGCTCGACCCCAAGGTGATCGAGCAGGCCAATGACCTGCTCCGCATAACTGTCGATTCGGTATTCGGCCGCGTGCGCCGGGCTGTCGCTGCGACCGTGTCCAAGGAGATCCAAAAGCACCACCCGGTTTCCGCGGTCGGCCAGCGCGTCGGCGATGCCCCGGTTGAGGTTGGAGTCGAGCAACAACCCGTGCAGGTACACCACGACGCTGTCGCCCGAGCCGTACTCGTCGTAGACCAGTCGGTGGCCCTCGTGTTCGAAGCTGGACGTTCGGTAGGTCATGGGCGTCCTCGCCATTCATTTCGAGGGATTTCAGCCTAGCAACGAGTCTCTCTGCGCCGGGTGGGTCAGAACCCTCACCTCACCGGGGGCGCTTCATGATCGTCGAAGCGACCGTCATCAACTCAGAGCCTTTTGACGGGACGATTACCTGCTGCTCAACCCAAAAATTCATCGACATTTATATCGAACAGGTGTACGATATAACCATGTCCACCGGCGAGTCAAACCCCAACCAACCGAACAGCGACGGCAACCGCTGTGACAGCGGTCGCGACGGTGAGCCGGCGGCCATCTCCGGCGACCTTGTCGGGGCTTCCGAAGGTGCCCCGGAGCTAGATGAGTTGGTGGCGATCGCCGCTCAGCGGTGCAGGTTGGATCACCGCGAGAGTGTGTTGCTGGCCGAGATTGCCCAAACCGACGTGTGCGACGTGTTGCACGGACATCACCCCAACGTCTGGTTCGCCGACCGAACCCGACAGGCCCGCTACACCGCATCTTCACGCGTGCGCACCGCGCAGCGGCTCCACAACCGGTACGGCGAATTGGCCGACGCGCTTGCGGCCGGGGTGGTTGGATGGCAACACGTTGTGGTGTTCGATCGGGCCGCCAACAGCCGCATCCGAGCAGCCATGATCGAGTTGCTGCCAGGGATCATCAACCTCGCCCAGGTAGCAACGTTTGAACGCTGGTCCCAAGAAGTCCGCGGAATCGCCGACCGTCTCGACCAGGATGGCGGCTACGACCCCGCGACCGACCCGACCAACAACCAGCTTCACCTGGTGCCCACCACCGGCGGCATCACCTACATTTCCGGACAGCTGGTCGGCGAACTGGCACTCACGATCAAAAAGCTGATCGATGGGGAGACCGACCGGGTTCTGACCCGTTACCGGTCCGACGCTGAAGCCTCCGACGGCGACATTCCAGTGCCGTCACGAGCACAAGCCGCAGCCGAAGCGCTCGGCGAACTCGTCGACCGCGCTTCTAGCATCCCCGACGCAACAGGAAAGCTCCCCGAGCCCGAAATTGTGGTCATCCTCAACGATCAGACCGGTGATCTCACCGACGACGACGGCAACCACCTCTCACCGGTGATCCTCCGGTTCATCATCGCCGCCGGGCTCATCCGACCCCTTGAAATGGCTGGTTCCGGCGACCCGCTGCGAATGGGCCGCACCCTCCGCTGCGCCAACCGCCATCAACGCCGGGCCCTCACGGTCCGCGACGGCGGCTGCCTCTTCCCCGGCTGCGGCCGACCCGCTCACTGGTGCGACGCCCACCACGCCGACCACTGGGACACAAACGGCACGACCGACATCGAAAACCTCGCTTTGTTGTGCCGGCACCACCACCGAGTCACCCACCGGCCCGGCTGGGCCATGACCCGGGATCAAGACACCGGAGACCCCAACGAAATCCGGTTCCGATGGAGGACCCCCACCGGTCGCCTCCTCGAATCCCAACGACACCACCAACGCAGCAAACCAGCCGCAGCGTAGGTCAGTAGTCACCGCAAACCCGGCCAACAAGATGTCATCAACGCGCACCAGCCCCACCGACCTCGACAATGAGGGTTTGTGTGACCGCCTCTGCGACCACGACCGATCGAGGTGCTATTCCCTCTCGCGTTGCTCGTCGATCCACCGGTCGATGCGTTCCCAGGCCCGGAACAGCCAGTCCATACGCTCGGCCGAGTCGGTCGGAATCTCGCTGGCCGGGACAACCCGCCAGGCCAAATGCAACGTCTTGTCCTCGGGGAGCGATGCCCACAGGTCCGAAACCGTAAAGATCTGATCGAGGCCGGTGTGAGCAACGAAGACCACATCAGCGGCGGGGCATGCGTCGATGGCGGCCAAGGTGCCCGCCGGGCGCGGGGCCAACACATGGGTCATCGACTCTGCGCGTCGGGCCGCCTCTTCGTGGCCGTCGCTTCGCAGCCGTTCAATGGCCCGTGTGCGGCGGCCTTCGGTGAAGTTGCCACCTTCCGGGAAGATCACAAACGCACCCTGGTTGGTCATACCTGATGCCAGTTCGGCAATCGAGGAGGTCGTGTCGCTGCCCGGTGTGGGGTTCTGCATGATGAACCGGTTGGGAAGCCGGTTGAGCAGTATGTCGAACACCGGATCAAGCTGAAGCGCCGCCTTGGCAACGATTCGGGGACGACGGCCCTCCCAGGACATGACCTCGTGCAGCAGGAGAAACGAGTCGGCGGGTCCGGCATGCCTGCTCAGCACGATCAGCGGGGCATCGCTGCTGGTGCCATCACCGGAATCGGTGGGCAACGCCATTCCGTCTTGTTCGATGTTGAGGGAGAACAGTCGGCTTCCCGTGTACACGAGGAGCCGCAATGCCCAACGCAGCAGCCGGTAGTGGGCGCTCACAAACGCCTCCGACGAGAGTTTCCAGCCGAACCCCGACGCCAACCACAAACCAAGGGCGGCCACGGTGACCACCACCTCGACGAACAGATAGCACGTGGCAAGCCCCAAAAGGCGCAGTGCCCGCCACTTGCCGGGAAGTCGATAGGACAGGATCAGCGCGGCGATCAGAAGCAGCGGCACGGTCGTGACGTACAGGAAAAAGATCAGCAGCGGAAGTGGCCAGAAAACAATTCGACGCACCCAGCGAGGGGGCAGCTTCACGATTCGAATGCATTCAGGTAGTCGACGGATGCCTCATAGGACCTGTCGATTCGACGCTCAATCGACTCCGAGTTGCCGCGCCGATACTGGCTCACGTCGTTGAACGACTTCGGGTCTCCGGTCGGCAGGACGTGCACTGCGATGTTGTCCGGCAGGTTGCGCAACGCCTCGGTGAAACGATGCCGACGGGAGATCTCGAAGGCCACCATCGCCACCTCCCACGGGTTTGACGGCGGCGCCAACGGCGCTTCCACCCGGCCGACCTGCAGCACGTAGATAGTGGTCGCACCGTGGGTGATCGCCCGGTCCAAGGGAATCGAGGAGACCAGCCCGCCATCGAGGAAGTGCTCGCCGTCGATTTCAACCGGGGGAAACATGCCTGGCACGGCCGACGACGCCAGGATGGCGTCAACCAGGGGCCCCGCCGAGAAGTAGTGGGCTGTGGCGTGCTCGATGCTCGCTGCGACACACTCGAAGCTCACCGCGAGGTCTTCGATGTGTCGAACGGGCAGGATCTGTTCGAGGAGTTCCCGCAGCACCCGGTTGTCGCTCAGGTGGGTCCCCGATCTGGCGAGGGTGGTCACCTTGGAAAAGACCGAGCCACCAAACACCCCCGAGTGGTCGAGCGTGGTCCACAGCTCGGTCAGCGCCTCGACGCTACGAGCGGAAGGGTCTGCGGCGATCATGGCCCCGTTGATGGAACCAATCGAGGTGCCCACGACCAGGTCGGGAATGATGCCGAAATCGATCAGCGCGCCGAGCATTCCCACCTCGTGTGCACCGAGATCCCCGCCGCCACCCAGGACGAACGCCGTCTCTGTTTCCATCACGCAGTTTCTACACCTTGGTGGTCACCTGGTGGCTCCGACCGACGGCAGGTGGAGGTAGGTTTTTCTAGTATCACGTAGAGGTATCGTGTCCGTGATGATGGCAGCCACCCTGGGAACGAAGCCGCAGGCACGCATCGTGCTCCTCCTCCCTACCGAGGGCTATCGGGCCGAAGCGTTCTTCGATGCCGCCTCTGCGCTCAATATCGAGGTGGTTGTGGCCACCGAACACCCCCCGCCACTCGCCACCGAGATGGAGGGTCGCCTGGTCGATGTCGACTTCGATCGGCCCGAGGTGTCGGCCGCAAAGATCGCCGCACTCGCCGAGCGGGTCCCGGTTGATGCCGTGGTCGGGGTGGATGATCAGGGCGTGCTCACCGCGGCGCACGCAAGCGAACTGCTGGGCCTGGCGGACAATCCGCCCGACGCAGTTGCGGCAACCCGGGACAAGGTGGAGATGCGCAGCGTGCTCAAGGCATGGGCGGTTCCCCAACCTGAGTTCCGGGTCGCCGATTCCGATGCGGACATCGCCTCGCTCGCTGCCTTCGTGGGACTGCCCTGCGTGGTGAAACCAATCTCGCTCTCGGCCAGCACCGGTGTGATCCGCGCCGACACCCCTGATGACGCCGCCCTGGTGGCCCAACGGGTGCGCAGGATTCTCGTCACACACGACCGGCCGGGCGACGAACTGCTGCTCGTTGAGCACTTCGTCGCCGGGGCCGAGGTGTCGATCGAGGGGTTGTTGCGTCACGGCGAGCTGGAGGTTCTCGCGCTCTTCGACAAGCCCGATCCGCTCAATGGCCCCTACTTCGAGGAAACGATCTACGTCACCCCATCGCGCCTCTCCGTTGCCCAGCAGAACGCCGTGATCGAGGTGGCCGCTGCCGGCTGCCATGCGTTGGGTCTACGCGAGGGCCCGGTTCACGCCGAGGTCCGGGTGGGCAACGACACCACCGATACCCAGCCAGCGGTGTGGTTGTTGGAGGTGGCGGCCCGTTCCATCGGCGGTCTGTGCTCCCGGGTGTTGCGATTTGGCGCCGGTGTCTCCCTCGAAGAGGTCATTCTGCGCCATGCGCTGGGGCTCGATACCGGCCAACTCACCCGTTTCACCGGCGGGCCCGCCGGCCGCGGTTCCGCAGGGGTGATGATGCTTCCGATCCCCCGGTCCGGCCTCCTGGTCGAGTTCGCCGGCGTCGAGGCTGCCGCCGCCGTCGAGGGCATCGTCGGGGTGGAGATCACCGCCCGGCCCGGCCGGTTGATCCAAGCTCTCCCGGAGGGAGGGCGCTACCTCGGTTTCGTTTTCGCACGGCGGGACACACCGGCACTGGTTGAGGCCTCCCTGCGGCAAGCGCACGCAGCCTTGGAAATCAACATCATCGACGTGCCTCGACCTGTCGGTGCGGCCATGGGATCCGGGCGCACTCGTCGGGGTTGACGCCCTGGCCATCTCGGTGCCGATGCACACCGCCAGCCGCATCTCACCTTCGGCTGCACCACCAAAGTGGAGCTGATCCTGCGCCAGAGCGACCTGCGCAGAACCGACCGAACTCCAGCTACAGCCGCTTCAACAACCATGACGAGCACGCCCTGAGGCGAGCTACTTCTTGGCGGGTTCGTAGTAGGGGTTGGTTCCCGATGCGTGATCGGTGACGTCGACCACCTCAAGGATTTCGGGGATCTGGTCCTTCAGCGTGCGCTCGATCCCCGAACGCAGCGTCATCGCCGAGACGGCACAGCCCTGGCAGCCCCCGCCCATCAGGATGTACGCCTTCGGTTCCTCCCAGGCGCGCAACTCGGCGTAGCCGCCGTGCTGGGCCAGGCTCGGATTGATCGCCTTCTCCAGCAGCAGGTTGATGCGCTCGGGCACCTCCCCGGTGAGTTCCACATCCAGTCCGGCCAGTGGGTTGGGCCGGTTCGGATTGCGCAGCACCATCCCCGATCCGCCGGCGGGAAGGTCGAGTGTTGCCCCCTGAAGTTTGTCGATCGAACTCGCCGGCACGATCACGCCCAGACCCAGCCAGTCGACGACCGAGTCGTCGGCTTCGGCCGAGTCCAGCGCGTCGAAGGAGAGTTCGTAGCGATACTCGGGGCCACTTTCTCCGGTGACCTCGATGCGCAGCCCCTGTGGGGTGGCGGCCTCCTCCTCGTTGAGCAGGTCGAGGATCTTGGCCCGGGCAAGGTCGGTCACGAGCACCACGGGTTTCATCGAAACCTCCGAGGCGTGACTTCGTTGGGGTAGGGCCAAGCAAGGTCCATCACAGGCCCAATGCTGCCAGGCTTTCCGGTTCGATCAGGTCGGGGCACCATGGCGGATCCCACACGATCTGGAAGTCGATTCGGCATTCGCCGTCGGGCCCCAGCGCGTTGGCGGCCGCCAGCCGGGCCATCTCCGGCAGCGTCTCGGAGACGGGACATCCGGGTGTGGTCAGCGTCATGTCGATCTTCACCCGGTCGCCCTCCGCCTCCAGGCGGTAAATCAGCCCCATGCTGACGATGTCCAACCCCAACTCGGGGTCATACACCTGACGCAACGCGTTGTAGATCGCTTCGATCGGATCGTTCGTGAGTGCCATATCAGGCCTCCTGTTGTTGATCGTGCCATCGAATCATCAGCAGCGGGCCCGACACCAGGTTCGCCACGGCAAGAACGCCTGCCAGACCCAGTGAAATACCCGCCCCCCGCACCAGCCAACTGGTGGCGGTGAGAACGCCGAGCACACCGGCACCGGCACCGACGACCGCCGCCCCAAAGGTCACCCGAGCCGCAGTGTCGTTCACGAGGTGGGCAAACAGGAGCGCCCTGCCGTCGGGCCCCTTCATGATTCCCCGGGAGCGCAATCGGTTCCAGGTGATGAATGGCACGATCTTGTGCGAGTGGCCAATGACCGCCAAGGTGAGCCAGAGGATCAGGGAGAAGACCTCGGTGACCACCAGCCGGGTCCTGAGTTCGGTGTCGATGGGAGCGAGACCGGCCACGATGCCGGTCATGATGGCGATCGCCAGGAAGGCTGCGGAGGCAAGCACAAAGCCGTGCAGCAGTTCGAGGCTGCGTCTGCGGTGAGCGATGACCGAGGCCAGCGAGGCGAGGTGAAAACCGAGGCCCGCCACCACGAGCGCTCCTCCGACGATCGTCACCGGTTGCGACGAGAACAACAGCCCAAGCGTCACGATCGGCGCCCCGGTGCCGACCAACCAAACTGCCCGTTCGCCGGCGCGGGCGTGCGGACGGTGCGCCAGCAGAAACATCGGCCACAGCTTCTCGGCAACCGCCACGTAGGCGAGGCCGAGCCATCCGATCAAGCCGAGGTGAGCATGGGCGAGCACCCGGTCGGACAGCAGCGGGAACCAGTAGAACCCACGATCGAACGCGTAGGTGACCCCGAATCCAGCGGTGACCACCAGGTAGGCCACCGCAAGGCGCAGTCCAACAATCGGCGCACCCTTACCGGTGGCCGACAGCGGCCGCGAGAGGTTCCAAGCTGCGGTGCAGACCGCCGTCGTGGCGAGCACTCCGCCCAGTTGCACCACGCCGGTGTGTCTGGTGGCAAAACCGAGGGGTATCAGCCATGCCCCCGGCACAAACAGCACGCCGGTGAGCACGCCGGCGGGAACCGACCGCAGCGGCTTGGCCCCCACCACCGGGCCGAACTGGTGCAGCGCACCCAGCACTGCGGCGCTCAGAAATGCGAGCACGCCGAAATGCACCGCTGCCAACACATGGTCATCCCTGGGGAAGGTCACCGCCGTTGGTGCCGTAACCATCATGGCGACCCCAAACCCGATCAGGCCCGCCCCGGCGGCGGCCAGGAAGCCGAGCGGCAGCCAGGCCGGGGGCACGTTCTGCGTCGGGTCCATCGCCATCACCGAGGCCGGCAACGTCGGCGCCGATGGGGCATGCGTTGCTGAGGGGGCATGCGTTGCTGAGGGGGCATGCGTTGCTGAGGGGACAGGAGAGGTTCTCGACTTGATCGTGAAGGGTGACTCCGCCACCGCCTTCGCTTCGGACTGGTCGGTCGCTACCGCACCCGCACCCGCACCCGCACCCGCATCGGCGGGTTCGAAGCGGACCCGCCACTCGGTGTCGGTCACTCGTTCGGATTGATAGGTGTAACCCTGCGCCGCGAGCACGCCTTCCAGGGGCGTCGGCTCGAACGGCGCCACCAGCAGCAGGGACCGACCATCAAGGGCGGCCACGGTCTGCATGATCGTTCCGAAGGGCTCCTCCCCTCGTTCGATGATGGGACGGACGTCGAGCAGGACCTCACCTGTGTCACCGGTCAGGTTGTCTGCGCTCATCTGAGCCTCCGCTGGGTTGCGCTGCAATGCAGGGCTATTCTAGCACTTGCTAGAATAACTCACGATCAAGGAGCACAACATGCCCAGCACCGACCAAACCCTCGATATCCGCACCGAGGTACCCCGCCGGCGCCACGAACTCATCTTCGAGACCTACGGCAAGCTCGGGGCCGGTGAGAACTTCGTGCTCATCAACGACCACGACCCCAAGCCGCTGCGCTACCAGTTCGAGGCGGAGCACTCCCGCGAGTTCTCCTGGGACTACCTGGAAGAGGGTCCTGAGGTCTGGCGAGTCCGCATCGGCAAGGTCTGAAGCCTGCGACAGGGGCCGAGGAATTACCCGGCCTGCTCGAAGCGGACCCTCCACTCAGCGTCGCTCACCTTTTCAACTTCGTAGGTGAAACCCTGCGAGGAGAGCACGCCCATCAGCGGAGTCGGCTCGAAGGAGGCGACCAGCATCAGAGACCGGCCATCGAGCGAGGCCACGGTCTCCATGATCTTGCCGAACGGCTCCTCCCCACGCTCAAGCATGGGACGCACGTCGAGTAGGACCTCACCAGAGCCTCGGTCGTCGCTCTCGGTTACTCCGCTCATCACGCCTCCCGCGTTCTTCTAGTGTTGACTAGAAAAGACTACCAGAAGATGTTCTCGGACGGTGCGGCGCCGCCCGCGTCCTCCGCCCTGGGAGTGCGCGGTGCGCCCACCCGAAGACGGTCGTTGCATCACCGACTCCCGCCGGTGGTGCCCGAGGGTTTCTGCGGTTTGAGAATCCCTGCCAGAATTAACCGATGGCCATTCCCGAGTCGATTGATACCTCCGTCACCTTCGAAGAGGCCCGGACGACCATCCCGGATCTCACCTCCAAGCTGTCGGACGCCTACTACAACGCAACGATCAGCTACTTCAACCGGCTCACCGACGAGGTGTGGATCTTCGGCGTGAAGCCGGACGATGGGCCGGTTTCCTTCGTGCCCGGCCAGTACACCTCGCTGGGCCTGGGCTACTGGGAACCCCGCATCGACGATGCCATCGAGTCCGACATCGACACGCAGTGGTCCAAACTGGCGCGCCGCTCCTATTCGGTGTCGAGCCCCATGTTCACCAGCGACGATTACCACGCCGATCATGGGGTGGCCGACCTGGCCCGCTGCGAGGACCTGGATGACATCGAGATCTACGCGGTGCTCGTGAGCCCCGACGGCGACTTCGTGCCCGGCCTGACACCGCGCCTGGCGATGAAGAACGTTGGCGACCGACTGTTTATGGGCCGGAAGATGGCGGGGCGCTACGACGCCACTGCGGTTGACGACCCGACTGCACCGCTGGTCTTCCTCTCCACCGGCACAGGTGAAGCCCCCCAGATGGCGATGATCGTCGAACTGCTGCGCACCGGTCATACAGGCCCGATCGTGTCGGTGGTGACCGCACGGCACTGGTCAGACCTGGTGTACGTGGACAAGAACCGGGCGCTCGAGAAGCGCTTCGACAACTACACCTACCTGCCGATCCCCACCCGGGAGCCGGACGTGGAAAAGCGCTACATCCAGGACGTGGTGCGCAACGACTTCACCGCAGACAAGCTGGGATTCGAGCTGGACCCCACCAACACGCACGTGTTCGTCTGCGGCAACCCCGACATGATCGGGCTGCCCGATGAGTCCGGCGATCAGCCGGTGTTCCCCACGACCCTCGGAGTGTCCGAGATCCTCGTCGAGCGTGGCTTCAAGCTCGACAAGCGCAAAGACCCAGGCAACATCCACTTCGAAGAGTTCTGGTAGGCCGAGGTCAGCTCTCCGGGACGCTCTGATAGCGGGCGACCGTGAAGGCGATCATGAGCGGCACGATCGTCGCAAACACCACAAGTCCGGCGGTGAGGACCGCCAGTGGGCGTCCCGGAACGTCATTGATGATGAACGACCATTCGATGACTGCGCTTTGGATGACGTAGGCCAGCAGCGTCCATCTGAGCACCAGAAGGAATCGGGCCCACGCGAACGGGTGGATTCTCACGAGCATCACGATGGCGCTCAGCTCAAGGACGATCGCTACGACCATGGATGCGGTCGGCACCGCCAGCGATGGCTCCTTCCCGATCTGTGCGATGACAAGAACCCCACCGGTGATTGCCAACGTCAATCCGAGCATCGCCACAACAACCACGGGCGGAAGCCGGCGTTCAAAGGGCCGCACTGCGGCGGTTGGTACGGCGCTCATTGCGTGGCAACCCGGGTCATGATCAGCAGCGTCGCAACCTGCATGAGGCCGGTGATGCCGGCGGTATAAACGAATCGCTTCATCAGATGATCGATGACATCGCCGTCGGGCGGAGCCTTCTTCATTTCGAACAGCACCGCGATGTTCGCCGGTTCGAGAATGCCGAGCGCGATGACCGCCATGATTCCAACGACAACCATCGAAGCAATCAACCATGGCCGATTGATCGATTCCGGATAGAGGTTGCCGTAATTGATCGCCACCTGGAAGCCGGCAGCCAGGGTCATCATGACCAGGACCGGCATCAACAGCACCATCTTCGGCATGAACTTCGACGCAAACTCAACACGGGCGGGAGGGGACAGACCTCCCAGGATCGGCCCGATGACCAACCCCACGAAGAGATCAACCGCGGTCCAGATTCCGCCACCTGCAACGTGAGTCAGCATCAACGCCCAGGTTGAATTTGATGCGATCGAAAATATTACGAGCACCAGCGCGGCAGCCGCTATCGGCAAGCCCTTGAGCGGCACGATCTGAATGTCGAGGGGTGCCGCACGCTGCCCGCCACTCGACGCACCAACATTGGCCGAATTGGCATCACCCGTTGCGCTCATCGGCTGCCCCCTGCGTGACCGACGTCTGTTTGCGAATGCTAGCAGACGGATTTGACAATCTCATCAATCTTCGTTACGTGCCGACGTGGGCCGGCGCCGCGGCGCAGGCCCCCTCCCTCAAGGGCCTATCGTTGGGTCGGAGACGAAGGGGAGGTCCAGTGGGACGACTCGACGGCAAGGTGGCCATTATCACCGGTGCGGCCAGGGGCATGGGTGAGGCCGAGGCACGGCTGTTCGCATCCGAGGGCGCCCGGGTGGTGATCGCCGACGTGCTCACCGAGGAGGGCGCAGCAGTGGCAGCCGACATCGGCGAGGCCGCTCGATTTGTGCCGCTCGATGTGACCGACGAGGCGGCCTGGCTCGATCTGATGAAAATCACCACCGACGTGTTCGGGTGCCCCGACGTGCTGGTGAACAACGCAGGTGTGCTCGTGCCGTCACCGATCCGCGAGCTCGAGGTCGAGCAGTTGCGTTACGTGCTCGACGTCAACCTGCTTGGCCCGATCCTTGGAGTAAAGGTTGTGGGAGCGGCCATGGCCGACGCCGGACGCGGTTCGATCGTCAACGTCTCCTCCACCGGCGGGTTGCTGGGCATGTCGATGATCAGCAGCTATGTCGCGTCCAAATGGGGCCTGCGCGGCTTCAGCCGATCTGCAGCGATCGAGCTCGGACCCAACGGGGTGCGGGTCAACTCGCTGCACCCCGGCGGCGTGACCACTCCCATGGTTGGCGTGACCGACGTTTCCGCGATGGTCGAACCGCCCGGACCCGGTGAGGCCGAATCCAACCCCACCCTGGCCGCATCCGACGCTCAGGGCGCGACCCAACCCATCCGCCGGTTGGGTCGCCCAATCGAGATCGCGCGGCTGGCGCTGTTTCTGGCATCGGACGAGTCGTCGTACTGCACGGGTGCCGAGTTCGTCGCCGACGGTGGGTCGGTGGCCGGACAGGATCTGACCGCCACCTTCGGAGGCTGAATCGACCCTGGCTCAGGAGGCGGCCGGGTACCCCGCCGAGGTCAGCGTCGACCTCACAGCATCGGGGTCGCCACCCACAACCGTCACGCTCTTCGATGCCACGTCAACCTCGACCGACTGCACGCCGGCCATGGCCCCGACAGCCGATTCGATGGTCGCCTTGCAATGATCACAGCTGACGTCGGGCACCTTGAAAGTTGTCTCCTGCTCGGACACTGTCGCCTCCTTGAGGGGTACTGAGGTCGGGTTGGGTGGTTGTTGGCCACCCGTCTGACAAGTTCAAGACGAATCTACCGACCTGCTGCGGATATCGAGCATCACATTCATGACGGAAGCCAGTGGCCCACCGTTACCGTCAACCGGTAGTTCCCATCTCCGAAGTCGAACCCCAGCTCACCATGGACGACACCGCCTGGTTCCTCCCGGAGGATCTTGAAGTTCGGCGAGCCTGCCAGCTGATCGGCTCCGAGGAGCGTCGCCGATGCTCTGTCGTTCGCAGACGTATCATCGAGCTCGATGATGGTCACGTCGATCTTGTCGACGTAGGTGATGGACGTGATCCAGGGGTCCAGAGTGCGGGAGTCATCGTCGTCAAAGTCGCCCACCTGATCATTGCTGATCTTGATCGTCAGACTCTCGTCGGCGACAAGTTCTACAGCAATGTCGTCTGAACCCCACTCGTTCCCCAAGAAGCCATCGGTTTCGTCTTCGCAGAAGAGTGTGATCTCACTGTTCGGAATGCCAGATCCCCGCCCGTAGAGCACGGAGAGATCGGTGCGCCAGATCGCTGTCAGGTCGCGCGCGTCCGGGTCGAGACGCCTCGCGACCGCGAAGAAGTGGCCGTTGTCGGCGGTCCCGAACCGAACCGACGGGGTGTTCGATCCCGGGCCGTCGGTTCCCAACACCGACCATTGGTTGCCATCTCGCAGTTCCACGACGGAGAGTTCAAATCCCGCTGCGTCGGCACCGCCGAGTTGGACTTCCACCGTTTGCTCGGCGCCGGTGTCCACCTTCACGGTGTCGAACATGAACCACAACGCGTTTTCGTCGGAGAAGGGCGTGCTGGAATCGTCGTTCGCAAAGTTGGGGCTGCTCGGCGCCTCGACAGCGGCTTCGACTGAAGGCAACAGGCCAATCGCATCGAACCTATCCAGCCCTTCGTTTCGATGTAAGCGAAGCTCAAAGCCGGACTTCGAATCACGCACAAGTTCCGAGACCCGCAGAAAGAACGGAACATCGGGAAACACGAACCGCCGCCCGCGTTCGGACTCCGAAATCCCGAAGGGAGGCATCGGGGTGGACAGGTTCGTCGCAGCGAAGGCTGCCAGCTCGGGAGTCCCGTACTTCTGGTGCAGGTCGATCTCGTAGCTCCCCTTCTCCTCCACGCGGAACCACCACATGCTCCCCGAGTAGATCCCCCCGCTCTCGGAGGCGTCCGGCGGAGCTGAGATCACCTGGGCGAGCGCTACCGAGTTGTGTTCGTCTTGATGGGCCAAGTCGACCCTGACGGGGCGATGGTCGCTGGTGTACGAGCTCGAGGGGTCGAGGATCTCGAGGGCGAGGCATTGGTGTTGCATCTCGAGGCGACCCGCAAACGAGGCCGGGTGCAGGAAGTAGTCAAGCCGTTGCTCCTTCGGCTCGTAGCGGGCCGGCGCAGTGTGGCCTGGATCGCGGCCGTTGTCGTCACCGCACTGCTCGATGCCCCATGCTTCTACCAGCGAATCGGTGAAGAACGCTCCGGGGTTGTAGAAGAGATTGCTCCACTCTTCGGCGCCGAGAGGGGTCCCGCCGGGCGTCGCGGGGTTCGTGTTGGCTCCGACGATGTTGAGGTCGCCGAGCAGGTACACCTCCTCCTGGAACGGGGCTGCCGTCCCCACGCAGGTCTCGATGAACCGCTGCATCTGGGCCATCTGGTCGACGCGGGTCTCGGCGTGTTCGCCGACGGCGTCCGAATCGGCCTGCGTGTGAGACGCGAACACGTGGACCCGGTCGGCACCTGAGCGGAGTCGGGCGTAGATCATCCCCTTGGCGGCATGGACGTCATTACCGGCCGTCTCGCTGAAGGGTTCATAACCGACGAACGGCACTCCATTCGGGAACACACCGGCGAATTCGGGAGGCGCCGGGACCGTGTCGAATGGCAACCGGCTGAAGAGCATCAGGCCGCTGTCCTCCCAGATCCCTTCCAGCAACGACCAACCGATGAGCCCCAGCCCTACCAGCTGCGAAATCAGCGATGGAGCGACGAGCAAGCCGACTCCGAGCAGCTGCAGGCCGAGTTGGTCTTCGTCGGCCTTCGTGATCATGCTGCCAAAGCGGCCCCCAAGCCGATCAGCGAGGATCTCGCGGGCATCCTCGTCGAACACTTCGTTGAGGAGCACGATGTCGTAGTCCTGGGGGCTCGCCAGGATCCGGTCTGCGATCGAATGAGCACGAGGTTCGGCGTTCTCGGACGGAAAGAGGGACTTGTCGGCACCAGCCTCCATCCCCCAGGACCGCAGCTGGGTATTGAACGTCAGGATGCGTAAGGGCTGCATGGTGGCTCCGATCAGGCGAAGTGAGCGATGGCGATGCCGACGGGTTCGTCGAACCGTCTGGGCTCGCCCTCGGCAACGATGGAGGACAGCGTCGTGTTGGGGCTCCACCCGCCGGCTCCCTCGGTGACGAACTGAACGATCACGGATGCGCGTGGATCGGTGACATAAACCACGTTGCTCGACTCGCTCGCCATGGCCGACGGCATCACGAGGACCCCTGCAGCTCCATGTTCCACAAAGGTCTCGACACCCGTGCCCGCATCGAGGATCTCGACCAACGCCGAGCGTCTGACATCGACGACGAGCACCGTGTCTCCGATCGCGCAGACTCCGACGGGTGCAGCGAGTGGCACCCCCCCGACGAACGGCCCGATGGCAGACCAACCCCACCCTCCGATCTCGTCGATACGAACGACCCGGCCGGCACGTCCGTCAGTGACGTAAATGCGACCAGCGGCATCGTGGGCGAGGCTGGTCGGAGCGAGGAAACCAATGGCATCGGGATCTGCCGATGTAGGGCCCGGCAACGGACCCAACGCGGCCCAACCCGAACCGGACAGCGAATCGACACGGACAACCCGGCGATTACCGGTGTCGGCAATCCAGATCACACCCTTCTCGTCCACGTGGACCGCAGTCGGTGTGTCGAACTCGTCGACCCCTGAACCAAACGTGCCGTACTCCTGCCACGATCCGACAAAATCGACCGGATCGAATGACACGATCCGATGGTTGCCGGCGTCAGCGACCAACAACTGGTTCACATCATCGGAGGCCAGCCCACGCGGTCGTTCAAACTCACCGATGCCGCTCCCACGTGCACCAAAGCGCTCATCGACATCAGCCAGATCGCCCGGGAGCACGATGACCTCGCAGCGCCGACGATCGCTCACGTAAACCTTCATGACTGAGTCACCACAATGCTGTAACCGCCGATCACGACGCCGTCGCGCAGTGCCTCGAACCGGAGCAGGTGCGTGTCCGCCGGATCTTCCGACATTGCTGCGGCCAACGCCCGGCCCGTCAGCTCATCGGCCTCGATCAGGCGAGCGAGGGCAACTGCGGACCGCCCTCGCTTCGTGGGTTCGCCTTCGCTCTCGGGGTTCTGACCGAAGCGGTAGAGGCGGCTGCCACGCTCAGGAGCGGTGACCCACCCGATGGTTCCACGGGTGCGAGAGGCGCTCTCCTCCTGCTCGGATTCTCCCCGGTCGTGCCTCACCAAAAGATGGGTAGGTGGGCGCGGGCGGGGAATGCCCACCCAATCCCCGCCGCCGGCCAGCGCGTGTGGTGCGAGCACGTCGGTCACCGTTTCAAGGCCGTGAACCAACTGCATCGAGTCGTTGGGGCCGATCTGCCGGCCGAGCCAGAGAAGAAGTGGGTGGAGATCGAGATCGGGGCGGGCCACGTGGAGGTTGAGCTGGCCCACGTGACGGTCCGTGGCGGCGTCGAACCCGACCGTGGCGCGATCCATCAGACACGATACGACCGCGAGCAGGCACTCGTGTCCCTCGTTTTCCCACCTCGGGATCCACGGCTCGGCGATGCGGACGACGCTCATACATGCGGTCGACGTGCGGTCGGCAAGATCGAAACCTGCATTCCCGATCAGCTCCGGAGGATGGGGCGAACCGGCGCCGAAGGAGAAGGCCGGGTTCGCCCAGTAAGCATCAACGCGCGCTCCGATCGCGGCGAGGCGACCCAGATTCCACACCCGGACAAAGATCGTGTGCGGTTCGCCCAGCCGGGGCGTGAGCGTTGCAGCCTGAGCGTCGATCGAGTCCACGATGCCGGGAACGACGATGATGTCGGGCGACTGCCAGAAGTAGGGCATAGGCGGTTCTCGTACGCCGTGATCGCCGGTCATCGCCCGGATGAGGAGGTACGGGAGCAACTGGTCTTGGCGGGGACGCCGACCGGGCGCTCGCTCATCGACCCAGGCGAGGACGTGCCTGAGCGCGTCCTCCTCGTCAGCCTCATCGGGCAGGTGGTGGAGCGGTTGTAACGGGTGTTTACGAGTGGTGGTTGGATCGCCGCCGCGAGCGAGACGATCCTCCTCCGGCGTGAGTTCGGGATGGTCGAAGTGCTCACGGATGTCGCTCACGTCATTCCTTCCGTCCGGCCGGGTCGAGACCCCCGGCAGCGACGATGTCATCCGGGGTCACCTCGGTGCCGCTCAAGTCGCCCTCGTGTGGGTTGCAACCGGGGTCAACGCCTTCGAGATAGTGGATCGCCAGATGGGTGTGCGCGTCGTAGACCCGAGCGTCGGTGTTCCCCTGGTAGCCCTCGGGTGGGGTGCACGGCTTACCGAACTTGAACGTGTCATCAAACTCAGATCCGTCCGGTGTGGTGGTGCCCGTCATACGGTTCCAATCCCAACAGTGATACCCGTACCCCCGGTCGGCATCGAGGTTGTAGTCGGGATGCTGGTCGCCCGACGTCATCCGGCCGATCACGTGGAGGCCATAATCGACCGGGTCGCCGAGGTGCTCGCCCTTGCCGAGGTGGAAATCGCATGCTTCCTCGGTGGCGTGCGGAGTCTTTGCAGCGTCGAAAAGCCTGCGGGCTTCGGTGTGGCCGGGGTCGTTTCCGAAAAGCGCCGTCGCGTCCTGCCATTGCTGCCACGGACCGGCATGGGTCAGCGATGGCTCCCAGCCGTTGACGGTTCCGTCGTTGTGCCGGTGTGGGTACCGCCAAGGTCGCAAGAACTCCGAGGGAGCCTTGCCGTCAGCCCAGGAATCACCGACGATCGCCCCGAACACCTGTTGAAATGTGGACGGATCGTCACGGATAATCGAGCGGGGGTAGGCGGCATCTGCGTCCCGTGGGGAGCCCGCTTGGCGGCCCGACGGCTCGTCCGGGACTGGGAAGGGTGGCACGCCGGTCGGGCTCTTCAGCATCGCTGCCAGGTTCGGACCCGCAGCCGTCGAGATACCCAGGCGGACGAGGCCTTCGGAAATCTCCTCGTGCTTCGGCATGAGGAAGCCCGTCATCACGAGTGGTTGTCGAGCGGCAAGCATCGCGCTCCACATCGGGACCACGACGTTTTCGTACAGAACTTCACGGACGGGATACGTGGCGAGATCATTGATCACGGCGACAGGCAGGGTGCCAAACCAAACCCCAAGCTCTGCCAGATACAAAGGCCAGCTCAACACCGCCAAGAGCATGTCGAGCAGATCGAAGTCGTCGTCGTCGTCACCTCCACGTGCCGGATCGTCATGTCCGCCGAACCCTGGAGGCGACGGAGGACTGTGATCGTTGAAGACAGGGGGCGCCGTCGGTCGGCGGGGTGAGTATCCCGAAGTGCTGGTGTACTTGACGTAGTTGTACAGTGTCCACCAAGTGTCCTGAATGGCGTCCACGCTGGGGCGGCCACTCGATCCGTCATGGAAGCTTGCCGAGCCCTGCGTGAGCAGCCTCGGGCCGTCGTCGCCATAGACGTCGGCCATCGTGTCGATGATGAGACGACACAGGTCGGCAGGAAGGTCGAGGGTGTCGAGGTCCCACAGCTCCTCGCGTTCGTGATCTGCGGCCGCTGAGTCATCCGTCGGATAACCCGGCAGGCCGGTGAAATAGTCGTACGCAGGCGCATCTGAAGCGCCCAGGTAGGGGGCCTGCTGTCCGTTTCGGAACGCAAGTCGGAAGTGCAGGGCAGCGGTGTCCATTTCCCCGTAAGGCTCGGTCCCGCCGTGCTGCGCGTCGTAGACCCGAGCGTCCATGTGGTTCTCGACCAGGTGGTGACGCTGCCAATGCAGGCGGAACGGGCCACCACATTTGGCATTCACGAACGAGTGCCCGGTGACATCGGTTGCACAGTGACTCATCCAGCCGAGGGCGAAGGCTTTATGTTGTTCGGTGGTCGCGTTCTCGTACAGCTTGCGGGCAAACTCAAACGTCTTTCGGTAATGGAACATGTCAGACCAGTAAAAGCCCGAATCCCCCCAGCCTTTCGGAACGCCACTGGTGAGCAGGCCGAACCAGTCGTAGAGCTTGGTGAGTAGTCCGAGAATCGCATCCTTGATCAGCTCGGCGAGCTCCTGCAGCATCGTTCCGATCTCTCTTGCAACACCACCGCTGATCTGGTTGATCACGTTGCCCACACCGCTGATCACTGGGGCTGCCCACTCGTTCCAGCGCTTCAGAAACTCCTCGTCGAGCACTTCCCAGACATCTCGAATCCAGTCGATGATCGTGCGGAGCACGTTTCCCTTGTCGCCGGAGAAGTCGGGCAGCAAGAAGAAGATGTCGGGACCTAGCGCGCCCGCGGCCAGGTAGTTGCGCCACTTGTAGGCGATCTCTCCGAGATCGATGGCCCCGTCCTTACCGATCGGGAAGTCGATGGGGACATCGCCGTTGCGGAGTTGGTCGGCCGTCTTTTTCGCGGCTTCCATATGAATGTACCAGCCAGGCATGAGGCCTCCAACGAGCCATCGACAAAAAGCACGTATTCCAATAGATTTAGATTGCCGACCGCGGAACGAAAGCGCTTACACTTTACCAGACTCATCATATATTGCAATGTCTTTATAGACTGCCCACAGCTGGAAAGACGGCGTGATCCATGGCTGGTCGCGGTGGGCACGCAACCTGAGCTCAAACGGCTCGACCTAGACTTGGCCGACCGCCACCACGCCAAGAGCGGAACGCCAAGCACCACCGCGCAGGGACCAGATCATGAGCGACTCCACCGACTACTACGAGGTGCTCGGAGTCGATCGCACTGCGACGAGCGACGAGATCAAGCGTGCCTATCGCAAACTGGCCCGAACGCATCACCCCGACATCAACAAGGATCCATCGGCCGAAGCGCGGTTCAAGGAAATCGGCCAGGCCAACGAGGTGCTCTCAGACCCCGGGTTGCGCGCAAGGTACGACGCGTTCGGTGCCGACTTCCGCCATGTACCCGACGATGTCGATCCAGAGGAATGGGCCAACGCACAGCGCATGCGCGACCAGGGCGGCCGGCCTTCGCCAGGCCAGCAGCAAAACGTCGACGACGCCGCGTTCCAGGACTTCTTCGAGGACCTCCTTCGCGAACAAGGGAGAACCGCTCGCGGGTGGGGTCCGATCCCGGGTGCTGACCAGCGGGCGGGCATCACCTTGAGCCTCGAGGATGCATTCCACGGCGGGCGTCGGTCGCTGACGATGGCCGGGCCCACCGGGGAACGGACCATCCAGGTGAAGATCCCCGCCGGGGTGACCGACGGCCAGACGATCCGCCTGCCGGGACAAGGCGCCCGTGGGTCCGAGGGTGCCCCGCCGGGTGACCTGTTCCTTCACGTCACCATCGAGCCCGATCCCAGGTTCCGGCTGGATGGCCGGGACATCGAGACCGACCTTCCGCTGGCACCATGGGAAGCGGTGCTGGGTGCCACGGTGCCCGTCGGGGGTCCGGGTGGCACGACCAAGATCAAGGTGTCTCCGGGAACGTCGACCGGTAAGCGGCTGCGCATTCGCGGCCAGGGGCTCCCCGGGCCGGCGACCGCCGGCGATCTCTATGCCCGCGTCCAGATCGTCGTGCCCGAACAGTCGTCCCCAGACGACCGGCGCCTGTACGAAGAGCTGGCGGAGCTCAGTGACTTCGACCCGAGGAGCGGCTGATGGCATCCGAGATCGAGCCGGCCGAACGCATCGAGTTCGAGGTGTTCTCCCGGGTGTGTGACCTCCATCCCGAGCTGGTCGAACGTTTCATCGTTCTCGGACTCCTCGAGACCGTCAGCGACGACGAGGGCCGGCTCTGGTTTGAACGACGCCAGGTTGCGGCGGTGGGCCGTATTCGTCGACTTCGCTCGGGGCTCGGGTTGAGCTACTCGGCGATCGCAGTCGTAGCGGAACTGATCGACCGCATCGACGAACTCGAGTCCGAGCTGATGCGCCGTGGCGACCACGAACCGAGCCCTGGAAGAGACCATGCCTGACAACCCCGCAGACAAGCCGGACACCGGCCCCGTTTGGATGGGTACAGATGACGCCCTCGGCGATCACGACGCCGTTGGGGTTGCCGACCTGATTGCGTCAGGCGAGATCTCCGCTGCAGAAGCGGTCGACGCGGCCATCGAGCGCGCCGAGCGGGCGGAGCCGCTGATCGCAGCCTTCGCTACGACCGACTTCGACCGCGCCCGCCGGCGGGCGGGTGGTCCCGTCGAGGGCAGGTTCGGCGGTTTGCCCACCGCCATCAAAGACCAAACAGCGGTGGCCGGGCTGCCCCTTGGATTCGGCTCCCAAACACTCGCCGACGCAGAACCCTCCGCCACATCGTCGCCGATCACCGAAATCTTCGAAGCGGTGGGCACCATCAGCCTCGGCACCACCACCTTGCCGGAGTTCGGCCTCACCTCGTCGTCGGATTTCCACCACGGGCCACCGACTCACAACCCGTGGAACCGTGACCACATCGCCGGCGGCTCCTCAAGCGGGGCTGCCGCCTTGGTCGCCGCCGGAGTGCTACCCCTGGCGCACGGAGGCGACGGTGGCGGCTCGATCCGTATTCCTGCCGCCGCATGCGGGCTGGTCGGCCTCAAGCCGAGTCGGGGCCGACTTCCCCACGAGAACGATGTCGCTCCGCTGCCCGTGAAGATCTCCGCCTACGGCGTGCTCTCCCGCAGCGTTGCCGATCAGTGTGCATTTCTGGCGGCCGCGGAACAGCACTTCCCCCTGCCTGCCCTGACGCCGGTCGGCCTCGTCGACCGCCCACTCGACCGGCCCCTGCGCATCGGCGTGTTAACCACCAGCCCGGTCAACCGAACCCCCTCACCGTCGGTGACCGCTGCGGTCAACGAGACCGCCTCGCTGCTGGAGCATCTTGGCCACCACGTGACCTACATCGACGAGTCAGACGAGGCGACCACCCAGGCGTTTGGTGACGACTTCGTGCTGTACTGGGCCTTCCTCGCCGGAGCCCTCGCCATTGGGGGAAAGAAGCTCATCAACCCGGCCTTCGACTCGTCAAAACTCACGTCGTTCACCCGGGGACTCGCAGGCCACGCCCGCCGAAACATCCATCTGATTCCTGGCGCGATCCGGCGGCTCAAGGCGGCGCCGGAGCTCTACCACCAGCAATTTGGAGCATGTGACGTGGTGCTCTCCCCAACCGTGTCAGACCCGGCACCAACCCTGGCCCACCTCGGCAAGGACCTCGACTATCAGACCCACATGGACCGCCTGATGCGGTGGGCCGCCTATACCCCGCTCCACAACGTCGTCGGTGCACCCGGCATCCACCTTCCTGTGGGGCTCGACGCCGACCTCACCTTGCCGGTCGGGGTCCATTTCGCCGCCCGGGTCGGGCAGGAACGACTGCTGTTGGAACTCGCACTCCAGGTTGAACAGGCCAGCAGCTTCCCGAAGCTCTCCGACTTCGTCTGACGGGTAGCCGCTTGACCGAAGGCCAAGAGGGGCCCCCGCCGTGCCGGTCGGGCTGCCTCGGCAACCTGCACCGTGCGTTTGGCGGTCAGGTATCGGGGTGCAGCCGTCCTCGTTGTTTTTGTTCATGCGGGAGTGGTGCCGCGGCACGGCCAGGCGATCGTGATTCCCGGCCGATCGATGTCCGGCAAAACCACCCTGGTGCGTACCCTCCTGGCCCAGGGGGCCGGCTACATGTCCGACGAGTACGCCGTGATCAACCCAACCGGACGAGTCCACCCATACGCTCGCCCGTTGAGCGTCTGGAAACCGACGCTGCGCACCACCGCAGCGGTGGTCGTGCCAGCCATGCTTCGGCCTCACCCGTGGCTCCTGTTCGAAGGCCGTAACCCGCGTGCCAGACTGAGATCTCATGAGAAAACCAAGCCTTCATCAGCTCGGCGAGTCGGCCAAACACTTCATCGTCAAGCACCTGCCGGCAGGATCGACCGACCGGCTACGGACCATTCGGGCGGTGGTCCCTGAACGCGTCAGGTCGATCGATGCGCAGGCCCCGCGACCTGCCGGCGCGGTGGATGCCAAGCGACTCGCCCGCGAGCTCTCAGTCGAGGAGCTGGCCGACACGGCAGACGCGTATTACCTGAACAACATGGAGGCCAAGGACCACTGGCTGGCCAAACCGTTCTGGAACGTGGCCGATGCCACCGACACGATGATGGTCCTTGGCCAACTCCTCGCAGGACTCAACCTTTCCCCCGGCATGAGGGTGCTCGACTTCGGCGCAGGTAGCGGCTGGATGTCGCGGATGCTGACACAGCTGGGATGTGAGGTGGTGGTCTGCGACGTCTCACCGACAGCGCTCGAGCTCGCTCGTGAGCTCTACGACCAATATCGCGTTCTGGGCGACAAACCAACGCCCGAGTTTCTTCTCTTCGATGGGGCGACCTTCGACCTCCCCGATGCCGACATTGACAGAGTCATCTGCTTCGGCGCCCTGCACCACACCATCAACCCGCAGGAGGTCATCTCCGAGCTTGGACGGGTGCTTCGACCTGGCGGACGGGCGGCGTTTGCCGAACCCGGGGCGAACCACTCCATCGACCCCAAGTCCCAGTACGAGATGAAGAACTACACCGTCATCGAGAACGACATCCTCATGCGCAGCATTGAGCGATGGGCGGCTCAGGCCGGCTTCAAGCCACCACAATTGGCGGTGTTCTCGACCACACCGTTCCACCTCAGCATCGACGACTACGAACGGCTGCTGGCCGGGCGAGCACCCGGATATCGGCACCTCTATTCCAACCGCGAGTTTCTGAAGCGGCGCCGAATATTCATGCTCCACAAACACGGCGACGAGATGGCCGATAGTCGATCGGTCGACTCGCTGAAGGCGACAATCAAGGTGAGCCCGACAACGAAATCGCTCCCAGACAACGAGCCATTGCGCGTGTCGTACACCCTGACAAACACCGGGTCCGGCCGATGGCTCCCGTCGTCGGCGCCGGTCGGCCCGGTGCAGCTCGGCGTCCACCTCTACGACCTTGACCGGACGCTGCATGACCTGGACCATCACCGGATCGACCTCGGACCCAACGGCGTGATGCCCGGTGACACCATCGAGGGTACCGCTCTGATTCCAAATCCCGGTCCGGGCTCCTGGCGGCTTCAGTTCGACTTGGTTTCAGACCGTGTCAGTTGGTTTGAAATGGCCGGATCGACCCCGGTGTGGGTTGGGCTTTCAGTTGAAGGCGCCAGCACAAAACCATGAGTACGTTGCCATGAGCATCTCCGAATCTTCGACCAGCCAGAGGAAGCACGATGCGCCTGCCCCGCCCCCAACGACGTTCCAACCACAACCTGCACCTGGTTGCGGCGCTCGCACCCGCCCTGCCGGCGTGATGGAGCAGGAGGCCGCCGCGCCTGAGGAGGCACATACGGTGCAAGTCACTCCTTCGCCGCTTGCCTTCTTCCACGCGGACGGAACCATCCTCGTCACGGCTTCGAACGAACCCGGCTAGAACTCAGCCAGTGTCTGCCGCTCCCCAAGATCAGAGTGAACAAAGCGGCAGCCGCATCGCAGCCCTGCAGGTGACCGCCAAGACCCAAATCGTCGTTGCCAACAGATGGGCGAGCAGACTCCGCGAACGGTCCTCGCTCGTCGATGCGGTATTCGTCATCTACGAACGTGACCGTGTCGCTGCGGGTTCCGTCCTCGGCAGCGCCATCGCCTTTCGGCTCTTTCTCTTCTTCGTGCCCACCGTCGTGTTCTTCGTCGGCCTTCTGGGTGCGTTGTCCGGCCACATCGATTCCGAGACCGTGACCAGCACCGCCAGCATCAGCGGCGCGCTCGCCACCCAGGTGCGCGCTGCGCTGAGCCAGTCGTCAAAGGCGGCATATCTGACCCTGGCCACCGGCTTGTTCCTGATGCTCATGGCCGGTCGGACACTTGCCAACGCGCTCGTCGCGTCGAGCAGCCTCGTCTGGCTCACCGGCGGAAAGGTCACGGCCAAGGCGAAAGTCATGGCGATCAGCATCGGCCTGATCACCAGCTTGATGCTCATGGGATTGGTGATGAATCGGATCCGCAGCCAATTCGGCATCGCAGCTGCCGGGATGTCGGTCAGCCTGAGCGCAGCACTGTACGTGGTCGTGTTCGTTGTCCTCATGGCCGCTCTCCCACGCCGGACCCTCGACCCCGCCGCCATGGTGCCCGGAGCGATTTTTGCGAGTCTCGTGGTACACGGCATGCAGGCCTTCTCTCAATTTTACCTTCCGGGTCGGCTCTCCGAAGCCTCACAGCTCTATGGCGGCATGGGCGTAGCGGTGGTCACCCTCAGCTGGCTCTTCATCTTCGGACGAGCCCTCGCCTTCTCATTCGCCATCAACGCCGCGCTGTTCGATCGCTTCGGAAGCCTGTCGCAGGCGTTGTTTGCGCTACCCGTGCTTCGATCCGCGCGTCGACGATCCGCCTGGGTGCGGCACTACTTCAGCCTGGACGTCGATGGCCGATCGGTGGAGTCTCACGAGCCAAGTGCGAGCGAGATCGACGACCCTCTGCTCACCAGCATCGAGACGCTAAGCCAGGTTGAGAGCCCAGACCCTGGCCGCCCAACAAGAATCTGAGCAGTGCGTGCAGGGTACCGATGAGAATTGGCGCCGTCAGTCGTCTACGTGCGATCCGGTGACCGCGCCATGGCGCACATCAGGGGAGAGGTAACGAATGAGACCACTGCGATACTCGATCAACGTCACGCTCGACGGCTGCTGCCATCACGAGGCAGGGCTACCGCCGGACGAAGAGTCGATGCGTTACTGGACCACAGCCATCAGACGGGCCGACGCCCTGCTGTTCGGCCGGGTGACCTACCAGATGATGGAGTCGGCGTGGCGACAGCCGGCCACGCGCACCTGGCCTGACTGGATGGATGAATGGGAGACCCCGTTCGCCGAAACCATCGACCGGAAGAAGAAGTACGTCGTGTCGAGCACGCTGAGCTCGGTCGACTGGAATGCCGAGCTACTGCGAGGCGACCTGGGGCAAGCGGTACAACTGCTCAAGCAGGAGTCAGGCCAGGGCCTGTGGGTGGGCGGCGTGACGCTCCCCCTGGCGTTGGCAGACCTGGGGCTCATCGATGAGTACGAGTTCGTGGTTCAGCCAGTCCTTGCCGGACACGGGCCGACGTTGCTCGCCGGTCTACGTGAGCGCGTCCAACTTCAACTTGTGGAGCGCCAAGAGTTCCGGTCTGGAGCGGTAGCCATGCGATACCGACCCACGCGAGTTCCGGCTTGACCGTGCCCCGAACACGCGCACAAATCGACGGGGAAACAGAAAGCCCCACTCCGAGAAGTGGGGCCTGACCTGCATCTTCGATGGTGGCGGGGGCAGGATTTGAACCTGCGACCTTCGGGTTATGAGTTAGAAACGGTCATCCGTCCGCGTGCTGCGTAGCCCTCCGGTCGCCGGACGAGTGCGAACACTCGAGGGTTTGGTCCGTCTACCTCCCCGCCAGTCCGCCTAATCGCACCCGGTTCGTTTGATACCGGTTTGACATCACAAACCCTCCGAATGGTCGGTCATCCCCAGCGGTCGTTCGGACTACTCATTCAGCGCGGGCAAGAGGTTTATCGAACGCTTCGCGATGCTCTCGTAGTCGTCTGGGAGCCCCCACGGTACGTGTGCCGCCCACCGCGGACCGCAAGGTGCCAGGTCGTTCCTCCGAAAAACGGGCCAGCATCGTCGCCATCACACGAGAAGCGACCCTGCTCAACCGAAGGCGACCGCTCGCCAATGCCAGCTCCCAACCGTTCGACCGACCTGCGCTGAAGCATGGCAGGGAGTTGCGCAAGCCCTGCCACAAGCGCGTCGACCTCGACCTCGACCTCGGCCGCTGGGACGACTGCGGCACCTTGTCGCTTCTGGCGGACGACAGCTGCGATCGGCTGGTCGACGTCGTGTGAAAAGGCGACGAGGACGGTCTCCTGATCCAGACTTGAGATCTCGTCGTCGATGTCTGCCAATCTGGTGCGCGAGCAACAGATTGCATCGAGTCGGAACACCTCCGCGCGTTTGGTGACAGCCAACTTACCGTCCCTAGACAGCGCGCACTCGGTCGATCAGCCCGGCAATCACATCGGTCATGGCTCCTCGGCCATCGGCTGGGTCAGCGCGAGCGACGAGCGACGAGCGACGAGCTTCGGAGCCTTGGGTCGGTAAGGGGCGGGAAACCGTTCCTCAGGAGTCAGCCTCGCGACAGCGTCGGCAAGGCTCTCAAGCTCTCGACACTCGACGCCACCAAGGGAAAGGTCGGTGGGACGGAGCTGCTTGCTTGTGCGAGCAGCTCCGGCGCCTCATTTGGTTCTGCTGGTCCACCACGGCGGGTCAGCCGTCTCGCCAGGTTCGTCTTGGGGAGATGCGGATCTGTTCGGTATTGCATCGAGAGGCGGTAGAACCGTTCGGAGAGAACCTTGTTGTCGTGGAAGTCGATCTCAAGGTCCCAGCCGGTTCCACACGGCGCCGTCCCCGACACAGGAGTAATGCTCTCGCTCGATGGACTCGCCAGCAGCGGCCACCTCCGCAAGATGGGTCCAGTCGGTGTCGCCCGGCTCCTCGACGAGCTAAGCCAGAACGGCTTCGTGCAGCGCGGGCCCGTCTACCGCACTCGCACGACGACTATGTCGACGACGTGCCGTGCCCAGCGGTAGCCGCCGCTGCAGGCATCGTCCGACAGGGTCCCGGCGTCCTCAAGGCCCTGTTGTAC